>Ga0180222_1000056_pt1 | contig 196764 bp, 143 predicted proteins | sample eDN5th37CKraftOP_FD_151336 | JGI IMG/M metagenome (GOLD analysis project Ga0180222, IMG submission 151336) | Enriched Organic Plus compost microbial communities from Emeryville, California, USA - eDNA 5th pass 37_C Kraft OP (version 2) (version 2) ... | reverse complement strand
CCAGTAGCGCGCGTTGAACTGCTTCTCCAGCACGCTCGGCCGCGGCTCGTAGCCGGCGGCCACCATCGCGGCCTTCAGGCGTTCGGCGAACTGGGTCTTCTCGTTCATGGAACCCAACGTTGAAGTGCCGGTTCCATGCGAATTGAAGTTCGGGTTCGGGCGTGATTGAATTATTGCTTCAATCGTCGAAGCGGCTGCGACCACGACCACGACTGCGGATTCGCCCGCCGGCTCCATCGAAGCCGGACGGGCGCGGAAACGGAAGATTCCGGGGAGAGCGGTGGACCCGAACGACACGGCATCGAACGTCGTCGCGTTTCCGGCCAGGGGCGAGCGGCCGGAGCGCAGGGCCGCGCCGGCGTTCTCCTGCGTCGCCGCGCACCGCAGCCTGACGCTGATGCTGTACTGGTCGGCGCGCGGCCAGCACGAGGAGGCCTGCGGCGAGATCCGCACGCGCATCATCCGCGGGCGCTGGCACGGCCAGCTCTACATGCCGCTGTCCGAGGCCACCTGCCGGCTGGTCGAGAACGAGGACTTCGAGGCCGCGGTGCGCCATCTGGACGAGCTGTTCAGGCACTGCATCGGGCAGTGACGGCGGCGGCGCGGCCGCGCGTCAGCCGACGATCGCGTGCGGCACGAAGCGCGAGGTGTCCTGCGTGATCAGCGAGGCGTCCTCGCGCACGCCCAGGCCGCACGGCCGGTCGCCGACGATCCAGCTGCCGAGCAGCGGGTAATTGCCGTCGAACGCCGGCAGCGGATGGAACGCCTGGCGGATCCACGGCGCGTCGGCGTACGGGCCGTCCGAGCGCAGCCGCGCGCCGTCGGGCGCATGCAGCTCGATGTTGGCGCCCTCGCGCGAGAACAGCGGCTTGCGCACCCAGCCGGCCGGCAGCGGCTCGTCCGGCCGCGCGTCGAAGAATGCCGGCAGCAGGTTCGGATGGCCCGGATGGCGCTCCCACAGAAGCGGCAGGATGCCCTTGTTGCTGAGCACGGCCTTCCACGGCGGCTCGATCAGCACGCAGCGCGCCTCGGGCAGCGCGGCGCCGAACGCGTCCTCGAACATGAACTCGAGCGGGTAGAGCTTGAACAGCGCGCCGATGACCTCGTCGCCGGTGTCGGTGTAGCGGCCGTCCTCGCTGAGGCCGATGTCCTCGATCGCGATGCGGCGCGTGGCCAGGCCGGCCTGCTCGGCGCAGTCGGCGAGGTAGGCGACCGTGCCCTGGTCCTCGAGCGAGTCGCGCACGGCCGAGAAGTACAGCGGGCGCGGCAGGCGCTTGGCGATCGTGGCGAACGCCTCGATCAGGCTCTCCTGGATCAGGTTGTACTGGTCGGCGCCCGGCGGCAGCGCGCCGCGCGCCTTCTGCTCCTCGAGCCACAGCCACTGGAAGAAGCCGGCCTCGTAGAGCGAGGTCGGCGTGTCGTAGTTGAGCTCGTAGAGCTTGGCCGGGCCGCGGCCGTCGTAGGCGAGGTCCATGCGCCCGTACAGGTGCGGCGAGGCCTCGCGCCAGCTGCGCGCGATCCAGTCCCAGTAGCGCTCGGGGATCGAAAGGCGCCGCAGCAGCGCCTCGTCGCGCACCGCCTGCGCGGCGAGGTCCATCGCCATCTCGTGCAGCTCGCCGCTCGGCGCCTCGACGTCGCGCTCGATCTCCTCGAGCGTGAACGCGTAGTACGCGTGCTCGTCCCAGTACGGCTCGCCGTCGATCGTGTGGAAGCGGAAGCCGAGGCGCTCGGCGCTGGCGCGCCAGTCGGCGCGCGGGGCGATCGCGACGCGGCGCACGTCAGCCGCCGCGCGAGCTGCCGCCCCAGCCGCCGCGCGCGGCCGAGGTGGAGCCGAAGCCGGAGCGCGACACCGTGATCGCGCGGTTCGGCGCGACGTCCACCGGCCGCATGCGCGCGCCGCCGTCGGCGCCCGGCGCGCTCCAGGTGCCGCCGCGGCCGCCGCCGTAGTAGCCGCCGCCGCTGCCGTAGCCGTCGTCGCGGCGGTCGCGGTAGACCTCGGTGTACTGGCCGGCGCGCGTGCGGTAGATCGGGTTCGCGTCGAGGTAGGCCGGCGCGCGCCCGGGCGACAGCATCTGCGAGAGCATGAAGCCGGCCATCAGCGGCATCCACACGCCGCTTTCGTTGTGGCGCTCGGCGCACAGGTCGCCGTAGTCGCGCACGCAGTCGGCCTTGCTGCGGTAGCGCGGCGCGTCGTTCGCGCCCGCGGCGGTCGCCGCCTGCGCGGCGCGGCTGCACAGCTCGGCGCTGTTGCCGTCGCGCTCGCAGGCCTCGACGCTGGTGTAGAAGCCCTGGCGCACGGCCGGCTGCTCCGGCGCGGCGTCGCAGCCGACCAGCGCCCACGGCGCCTGGGCGATGGCGAGAAGGGCGAGTTGGCGTGAGCGCTTCATGGCGGTCCTCTAGTAGGTCATGCACGCGGCGTTGAGCACGCCGACGCCGATCGACAGCGCCGCGACCAGGATGCCGGCGGCGCGCTCGTCGCGCTCGATGCGCGCCGGCAGGTCGGGCAGCAGCAGGCGCACGGCGTAGAACGTCAGCGCCTGCACGATCAGCGCGACCAGGCCCCAGACCGCGCAGTCGACCAGGCCGACCGAGTGCGACACCGCCGAGGCCAGCGGGATCACGAAGCCGAGGAACGCGCCGCCGAACGAGATCGCGGCCGCCGGCTTGTCGGCGCGGATCAGCGCGAGCTCGCGGTGCGGCGTGATCCAGACGTAGAGCGCCAGGAATAGCGCGGCCAGCGCGATCGCCAGGGCGAAATAGGCGAGGAAGTCGGGCAGGGTGGCGAGCGAGGGAGCGAGGGTCTGCGGCATGGCGCGGGCTTCCGGTCAGGTGATCTCGAATTCGGCTTGCGTCAGCGGCACGCCGAGCGCAAGGCTGATGCAGTACTCGTTGGGGCCGGAGTCCTCGGCCGCGACCAGCAGCAGCTCGTTGCGGTCGGCGCCGGTCTCGCGCTCGTAGAGCATCGAGTACAGCGTGAGGTCGTAGTCCTTGGTGTCGGCGGCGATCTTGTAGACGTCCTCGTCGAGCGCGACCGGCGGCGTCCAGCGCACGTCCGGGCCTTCGCCCCAGACGCGGCGGTACTCGCGGTTGGCCACCGTGTAGGTGGCCGCGCCGAGCAGCGAGCCGGGCTCGACCCAGGCGCGGAACGCCGCCTGGTTGGCCGGATGGATCGCGTCCAGATAGGCGAACAGCGCCACGTCGCCGGGCTGGCCGTCCTGGGTAGCGACCTGCAGGAACGCATCGTCGCTGAGATAGAGCCGATGCAGGCGCGCGCCGTCGCCGAGCTCGACGACGCCGATCGCCTCGATGATCTGCGGGCCTTCGGGACATGCGAAGCCGAACGCCTCGCCGGCGAGCCGGAACGGCATCGGGTCGATCAGCACGGCGCCCTTGAGGCGGGCGCCGAGCGGGAACGCGGCAGCGTCCTTCGGCTTGTCGTTGCGGTCGAACCAGCGCATCCGTCGTCGTTCCTCGCTTCGTGCGTCGCGGCGTAGGCAGCGCGCCCCAGCGGCGCGCCGCGTGCTACGGGCGGACCTTGCTCGTTTCGCCGGCGGCCGGCAGCGGCACGCCCTGGTCGGCCGGCGCGTCCAGCTGCGCGCGCGGGTGCTGCACGACTTCGGTCTTGCGATAGCGCGCGAGCACGGCGTCGGCGCTGACCTGGCCGGCGACCACGCCGGCGGCGGCCAGGCGCGCGTGCAGGTCGCCGTCGCCTTCGCTCGCCGCGAGCGCGTCGGCCGCCTCGATCTGCGCGCTCTGCTCGGCCTGGCGCGTCTTGACGCGTTCGAGCGAATCGAGCGCGGTGCGCAGCTTCGCGTTCTGCCCGCTGTGGCGCGCCGAGATCGCCGCCTGCGCGCGCAGCACGCTCTCGTTCGCCTTGACCTGGTCGACCTGCTGCTGCAGGCCTTCGATGCGGCGGTCGGCGGCCTTGATCGAGGCGTGCAGCTTCTGCACCGCCGCGGCGGTCGCCGTCAGCGCCTTCTCCTCGGCGGCGATCTCGCCTTCGAGCTGGCCGACCTTGGCGGCGACGTCGCGCGCGAGCGCCTCGTCGCCCTGCTCGAGCAGGCGGCCGATGTGGCCTTCGTACTCGGCCTTCTTCGCGCGCTTGGCGTCCAGCTTGTCGGCGGCGAGCTTCTGCTGCGCCATCAGCCGCGTCAGGTCCTCCTTGGCGCGCAGGCTGTCGGCCTGCGCATCGCGGATCTCCTGGTCGAGGATGCGCGTGGCGTTCCTGTCGACGATCGCCTGGCCGGCGTCGGTCGCCGCGCCGCGGAACAGGGTCAGGATCTTGGCGAGGATGCTCATCGGGACCTCAGTGCGTGATGTAGGGGCGCAGCGCCTCGGCGGCCTGCAGCGTGTTGCGCGCGAGCACGTCGATCTCCTCGACGATGTTCGCCAGCGGCGAGCGCGTCGACAGCTCGCCGAAGACGACGTAGACGTCCTCGCCGTCGAGGCTCTGCAGGCCGAGGTTGGACAGCGGATTGAGCGGGTTGAGGCGCAGGCAGGCGTCGTTGAACGCGGCGCGGTCGCCGACCTGCGAGCCCAGGCACAGCGGCGTCGAGGCGAACAGCTGCTCGCCGGACGCCATCAGGTGGATGACGAGGTCGCCGTGCTCGGGCAGCGCGATCGCGATCGTCGGGTCGGCGCCGTGCTCCAGCGTCAGCTGGTACGGCAGGCGCTCGCGGGCGACGTGCTCGGCCAGCGCCTCGTGCAGCGCGAGAGTGGTCCAGGGTTGGGTCATGGCGGAAAGCGTCTCCAGGCGGCGGAAGGAGTCGGGAAGCACCGGCTCGCGCAAGGCGAGCTCGACGGTCGCGAGAATCTCGCGATGCTGTGGCCGGATGAAGACCTGGCGCGGCACGAGCCCCTTGGCGCGCATGCGTTCGCGGAACGCGCGCTGGCTGCGCGCGGCGGGAGAGGGGGAGCGGGAGGGCGGTCGGCTCATCGGCATGTTACAAGTAACGTTACTTGGAAGTTTTTGCCGGCGTCAAGTGACGTCCGGCACGGGCATTGCCGGCGCGCCGCCGCGGCGGCGAAGATAGGCCGGCCGGCGCCGCCGCGCCGCTTCGCGCCAGGGAGAGACCGGATGCGCCGACACAGCGAGACCCACCGCTCCGGACGCGGCGGCTGGCTGCGCGCCGCCGTGCTCGGCGCCAACGACGGCATCGTCTCCACCGCCAGCCTGATCGTCGGTTTCGCCGCGTCCGGCGCGGAGCGCCATGCGATCCTGCTCGCCGGCGTCGCCGGGTTGGTCGGCGGCGCGCTGTCGATGGCCGCCGGCGAGTTCGTCTCGGTCAGCTCGCAGGCCGACGCGGAGAAGGCCGACCTCGCGCTGGAGCGCCGCGAGCTGGCGAGCTATCCGGACGGCGAGCTGCGCGAGCTCGCCGGCATCTACGTCAAGCGCGGCCTGGACCCGGCGCTGGCGCGCCAGGTCGCCGAGCAGCTGACCGCGCACGACGCCCTGGCCGCGCATGCGCGCGACGAGCTCGGCATCACGCACGAATTGCGCGCGCGCCCGCTGCAGGCGGCGGTCGCCTCCGCGGCGGCGTTCGCCAGCGGCGCCGCGCTGCCGCTGCTGATCACCGCGGTCGCGCCGCTTGCGCGGCTCGAAAGCATCGTCGTCGCGGCGTCGCTGGTCTGCCTGGCGCTGCTCGGCGCCGCGGCCGCGCGCACCGGCGGCGCGCCGGTCGTGCGCGGCGCCGCGCGCGTGGTGGTCTGGAGCGCGCTGGCGATGGCGGCGACGGCGGTGATCGGACGGCTGTTCGGCGCGGCGTGAGCCCGGTCGGCGTCGCCCGGGCGCTCGAAGCGCGGTGCGGCAGTCCGGCGGCCGGATCGCCGGCGTCACGCCGGCTGGATCAGGTCCCAGAGGTTGCCGTAGAGATCGCGGAAGACCGCGACCGTGCCGTAGGGCTCCTGCCGGGGCGCGCGCACGAAGACCACGCCTCGCGCCGAATAGCGCTCGAAGTCGCGCCGGAAGTCGTCGGTCTCCAGGAACAGGAACACGCGCCCGCCCGTCTGGTTGCCGACGCGCGAGGCCTGCGCGTCGTCGCTGGCGCGGGCCAGCAGCAGGCGCGCGCCGCCGCCGCCGCCCGGCGGCGCGACCACGACCCAGCGCTTGCCCTGCCCGGGCACATGGCGGTCTTCGACCAGCGCGAAGCCGAGCGTGCCGACGTAGAAGCCGAGGGCCTCGTCGTAGTCGCGCACGACGAGCGACACCAATGCGAGGGACTGCTGCGCCATGGACCTGCCTGCCGGAACGGAACGGCAGATGATGCCTCAGCCGGCGTCCGCCTCGAGCGTCCAGCCGGCGACCGGCGCGACGCTGGCGCAGACCGGGCCGCCGTCGCGGGCGCGGCCGGGGATCCGCGCGACCAGCCGGCGCTCCGGCGCGGCGAGCGCCGCCTGCAGCAGCGCGCGGTCGATGCCGGCCAGCGGCACCTTCGCGCGGCGCGTCCACAGGCTGCCGGCCTGGCCGGCCAGCGTGCCCGCGTTCACGTAGACGAAGCGCGCCGCCGGCGGGCCCTGCGCGAACGCGCCGGTCAGGCGCGGCGGGTCGGCGGCGGCGACGTCGACGGCGAAATCGAACGTCCACGCCGCCTCGTCCGCGCTCGTCGCGGCGAGCAGGTCGGCGCGCCCGCGCTGCACGGCGAACGCGACGCCGGCGGGCGGCGCCTCGACGACGATGCGCAGGCGCAGCGAGGGCCTGGGCGGTGCGCTCATGCGCCCTCGACGTAGTCGACGCGACCGATCCAGTTGCGCGTGCGCCGCGCCAGGCGCTCCGCCTCGCTTTCGCCCTCGACGTCCGACGAGGCGTGCCGCAGGCGCGAGGCGTCGACGCCCTCGAATGTGTTGACGTTGACCACGGCGTAGAGGCGGCCGTCGATGCGCGAGGTCGCCACCGGCACGACGCCGCAGCGCCGGCAGACGCGGAACTGCGCCGTGTTCGTGCCGAAGGCGTAGCTCGACACCTGCGCCGGCTCGCGCACGGTCACGGTCAGCGCGCCGGTCGGGCACGAGGTCCACACGCCGCCGTGCCTCGTGCAGAACGAGCAGGTGCAGGCGCGCGCGGGGATCGCGTCGGGTTCGGGCGTCCAGTCCAGCGCGAAGGCGATGTTGCCGCAATGGCATCGGCCGGAAATCAGCATGTCGGGTCCTCCCGCTCGGCGTCGCGCGATCCTAGCCGCGAACGGCGCCGCGCGTCACCGCGCCGCGGCGCGGGCATCAGAGCCGTGCGGCGGATAGGCGTAGGCCAGGCGCAGCCGGTCCTTGTGCTGGATGCCGTCCTCGAACAGCGGCTCGGGATAGTGCCGGAGGAAGTAGTCCCGCTCGACCGCGACGACGCGAAAGCCGTGGCGCTGGTAGAACGCGAGCGGGGCGCCGAAGGCGCCGGTGCCGAGCTCGAGGCGGGCGGCGCCGGCGGCGCCGACCGCGCGCATGGCGTGGCGCAGCAGCCGCGTGCCGATGCCGCTCCGCTGCAGCGCCGGCCGCACGGCGATGTTCTCGAGCTCCCACGCGTCCGGCGCGGTCCGGCGCACCAGGCAGGCGCCGGCCACGTCCGACCCGGCGCGCGCGGCGAACGCGCGCGAACCGTGCAGGTACGCGCCGATCCTCGCGGGCGAAGGATCGGCGAGCAGCAGCAGGTCGAGCGGTAGCGCGTCGCCGCCGACCTCGACGATCTCCACGCCGCCTTCCACGGGCGATCCGGCTACTTCAGGTTCGTCTCGAACAGCTTGAGGATGCGCTTGTACTCGTCCAGCCACGAATCGGCATGCACGAAGCCGTGGCGCTCGAGCGGATAGCCGGCCACCTCGAAGTTGTCCTTGTGCAGCTCGATGAGCTTCTGGCTGAGCCGCACGGTGTCCTCGAACAGCACGTTGTTGTCGATCATGCCGTGGCAGATCAGGAGCGCGCCCTCGAGCCCTTCGGCGTACTCCATCGGCGAGGAGCGCTCGTAGGCGATCGGGTCGAGCTGCGGCGTATTGAGGATGTTGGAGGTGTATTCGTGGTTGTACTGCGCCCAGTCGGTGACCGGGCGCAGCGCGGCGCCGGCCTTGAACACCTCCGGCGCGCGGAACATCGCCATCAGCGACATGAAGCCGCCGTACGAGCCGCCGTAGACGCCGACGCGGCGCGGATCGGCCGAGGCGTTCTTCTCCAGCCAGCGCACGCCGTCGATCAGGTCCTCGAGCTCGGGATGGCCCATGTTGCGGTAGATCGCCGTGCGCCAGTCGCGGCCGTAGCCTTCGCTCGCGCGGTAGTCCATGTCGAGCACGACGTAGCCGCGCTCGGTGAGCAGGTTGTGGAACATCTGCTCGCGGAAATACGACGGAAAGCCCAGGTGCACGTTCTGCAGGTAGCCGGCGCCGTGCACGAACAGCACCGCCGGGTACGTCTTCGAGGCGTCGAAGTCCTTCGGCTTGTAGAGCTTGGCGTAGATCGGCTGCCGCGTGTGCGAGGAGGGCACCGCGACGATCGCCGGATCCTGCCAGGCCATCGCCTTGTACTCGGGCGTGCGCGTGTCGGTGAGGTCGCGCGGCGCGCCGCCGCCGATGCCGACCACGGCGAGCTGGGCCGGCACGTAGGCGCTCGAATGCAGCACGGCGAGCTGGCGTCCGTCGGGCGAGAGCGCGAATTCCTGCATGCCCTTGAGCGAGGTGACGCGCTCGAGCTCGCCGCCCGCGGCGGCGACGCGGTAGACGTCGTAGGCGTACGGCGCCTCGGCGTTCGCGCGCAGGTAGAACCAGCGCCCGTCCGGCGACAGCGCCGGCGCGGACACCTCGAACGCACCGTGCGTGAGCGCGCTCGCCTTGCCGCCGGGGGCCTTCGCGTAGAGGTGCGAGTAGCCGGTCTCCTCGGACAGGTACCACAGCGTGCGGTTGTCCTTCTGCCAGCCGAAATCGTTGAAGTTCCAGTTGATCCAGGCCGGATCGGTCAGGCGGTGCTGGCTGACCAGCTTCGCGTGGTCGAAGTCGACCGTGGCGATCCAGCGGTCCTTGTTGTCGATCGCGCGGATCTGGATCGCCAGCGCGCGGCCGTCCTCGCTCCAGGCGATGCCGCCGCCGCCGCCGTCCTCGCCGTCGGCGACGATGCGCACCGGGCGCGACCTGGGCTTGCCGTCGTCCTTCGCGTCCTTCTTCGCCTTCTTCGCCTCGCCCTTGGCGGACGCACCGTCCTTCGCCTCGGGCTTCGCCTCGAGCCCGCGTTCGCGCCGGAGCTTCTCGTTCTCCTCGCGCACCGCCTTGAGCGGGTCGTCGTGGATGCCGGGCAGGTCGTCGTAGGCGAGCGCGTGCTGCTCGTGCTTGGCGAGGTCGAGCAGCAGCAGCGACTGCGGCGCCGGGTCGTTGCGGCCGACGCGCGTGCGCTCGTCCTCCTGCTCCTCGTAGCCCGACTCGGTGACGAAGCGCTGCAGCTTGCCGGTCCTGCCGGCGTCGTAGGCCTTGGGCGAGGTGACCACGAGCAGCGAGCGGCCGTCCGGCGACAGCGAGGCCGCCTCGATCTTCACGTCGTCGCCGACGTAGAACGGCAGCGGCGCGCGCGTCGGATCGCCCTTGGCGAACGTCTCCCCGTGCGCCTTCTGCGCCTCGCGGTCGGCCTTGATCTTGCGCAGCGTCGAGAAGTAGCGCAGCTGCTGCTCGCCGAGGTCGTCGGGCTTCTTCGCGTCGGGGTCCTTCTCGGCCTTGATGATCGCGGCCGGGCCGGCGACGCCGGCGGCGATGTCGTAGCTGAACCAGTCCGTGCCGCTGCGGTACTGCAGCGCGCGGCCGTCGGCGGAGAACTGCGGCGAGGCTTCCGGCTGCGGCGTGCGCGTGACCTGGATCAGCCGCCCGCTGGCGAGCTCGCGGATGAACACGTCGCCGTTGCGCACGAACGCGGCGCGCGTGCGCGCGCGGTCGAACACCGCCTCGCGGCCGTCCGCGCCGGCCATCATCGGCGGGTCGACCACCGCGTCGCGGCCGTCGGCGAGATCGATGCGGTGCAGGTCGCGCACCGACGAACCCTTGCGCTTGAGCTGGTAGTAGAGGCTGCGCCCGTCGACGCTCCAGTAGGGCCGCTCGACCGGCGCGCCGATCCAGTCCGGATCGGCCATGGCCTGTTCGAGCGTGACCGCCCGCGCCGGCGCGGCGGCCAGGGTGAGCAGGGTGACGAGGCTGGCGACGAGCGCGCGCTGCATGCGGATCTCCGGGAACGGCCTGGAAAAACGCGCAGCATAACCGCAAGCCGGGCGGCGGCACCGGGCCGAAAGTCAGCCTCCCGGAGGAGGCCGGCGGGCCGGCGAGCCGGCGGGGCGCGCCTCGAAGCCGTCGGCGAAGACCGTCTCGCCGCCGGCGCGGATCACGCGGATCGCGTCCACGCGCGCGCTGCCGGCGCTGCCGTTGGCGAACACGATGTCGAGCACGCCGTCGTGCACCTCGACGTCGAAGCGGCGCACCGTGGCCGTGTCGACGCCGACGGCGGCGATGATGTCGAAGTCCTCGAGCACCGGCACCCCTTCGATGGCGACGTCGAAGATGCGCTGCCCCGGCGCGCCGTTGTAGGTGTCGGCGAACTGCAGCTCGACGACGTACGCGCCGTCGGGCACCGGCAGGTGGTAGGCGAAGCTGCCGAAGCGCCAGTCGTTGTAGAGCGCGTCGTCGTCGGTGCCGGCGACGGCGTGGTCCGACACCTGCGTGCTGCCGCCGTCGAACGCGCCGTCGGCGGCGTACGGCGTGCCGTCGGCGGCCGTGTAGGCGCCGCCGCCGGCGTTGATCGCGGCGACGACGCTGCCCGGCGCGGGCGGCGTGCCGGTGCGCGTGACGCGCAGGCTGTCGTTGAACGTGGTCGCGCCGCCGTAGTCGGCGTCGCCGCTCGGCGTGCTGGCGATCACGCGCACGAGGTTCGCGCCGAGGCCGAGCGGAATGCCGCCCGCGCTCCAGGCGGTGGTGCCGGCCGCGGCGCCGCTGCCGCCGGCGAGCAGGCTCCAGCTCACCGCGTCGACCGGCGCGCCGTCGTTGTCCGCGCTGCCGGCGAGGTCCAGCGCCGCGGCGGCGGTCGTCCAGCTGCCGGCGGCGGTCGGCTGGGCGATGCGCAGCACCGGCGGCGAGATCGCGTTCGCCTGGCCGCGCCGCTGCCACACCAGCCAGGAGAACAGCAGCGGGTGCCGGTAGGCGACCGGCCAGATCGCGTGGCCGCCGCCGTGGTAGCGCGTGTAGATCGTGTTCGCGCCGGCGTTGCGCAGCGCGGCGACCAGCGCGTCCGAGCCGGCGACGCCGACGGTCGGGTCGTTCTCGGCGTGGAAGAACCAGAACGGCACGCCGGCCACGGCGGCGGCGGGCTGGGTGTTGCCGTTGCCGGACATCGGCACCGCGGCGGCGAAGCGGTCCGGATGCGCGGCGACCGCGCTCCAGGTGCCCATGCCGCCCATCGACACGCCGGTGACGTAGATGCGGTCCGGGTCGATGTGGTAGCTCGCGGCGATCTGGTCGACGATGCCGACCGCCGTCTCCAGCGGCGCGCCGCCCCACCAGCCGTTCGTGAAGCACTGCGGCGCGACCATGAACACCGGCTGCAGCGCGAGATTCGCCTCGTCGAGCAGGCGCATCGCGCCGTTGGCGTCGTGGTCGAGCTGCGCCTCGTTGTCGCTGCCGCGCTCGCCGGCGCCGTGCAGGAACAGGATCAGCGGATAGGCCTGGGCGTCGTCGTAGCCGGGCGGCACGAAATAGCGGAACTTCAGCGTCGTGCCCGGCCCGGTGCTGACGCCGTAGAGGAAGTCGTCGCGCGTCGCCGCGGCGGCCGGTGCCGCTGTCGCTGCGACGAGCATCGCGAGCAGTCCGAAGCGTCCCATCGCATTCCCCGATCGTGAGGCCCCCGTCGGCGGACGACGCTAGCACGGGCCGCGCGCGGGTTTCCGTGGCGCCGCTTGGCAAATCCGCGGCGGCCGGGCAGCCTGTGCGGCCCGTCACGTGCCCGGAGACCGCCTTGAGCCTGCCCTGCGTCGAAATCGAAACCGCGCCGAACCCGACCCATGCGGTGATCTGGCTGCACGGGCTCGGCGCCGACGGCAACGACTTCGCGCCGATCGTTCCCGAGCTGGTCGACGCGTCCTGGCCGCCGCTGCGCTTCGTGTTCCCGCACGCGCCGGTGCGGCCGGTCACGATCAACAACGGCCTGCGCATGCGCGCCTGGTACGACATCTCCGGCGCGGCGATCGCCGAGCGCCAGGACGAGGCCGGCATCCGCGCCTCGATCGGGGCGCTCGACGCGCTCGTCGCGCGCGAAGGCGCGCGCGGCATCGCGCCGGCGCGCGTGCTCGTGGCCGGCTTCTCGCAGGGCGGCGCGATCGCGCTGGCCGGCGGCGTGCGCCACGCCGAACGCCTCGCCGGCATCGTCGCGCTGTCGACCTACCTGCCGCTCGCCGACAGGACCGCCGCCGAGCGCAGCGCCGCGAACGCGGGCCTGCCGGTGTTCATGGGCCACGGCAGCCAGGATGCGATCGTGCCGCTGGCGCTCGGCCAGATGAGCCGCGACGCGCTCGCCGCGCTCGGCTACGCGGTCGACTGGCACGCCTATCCGATGGCGCACCAGGTTTCGCTCGAGGAGATCGCCGACCTGCGCCGCTGGATCGGCGCGCGGCTCGCCGCCGCGGCCTGAGGCGCCGGGCCGCCGCCGCCGCGATCTGAGAGCTTCCGCCGCGTTCCCCGCGCAGCGCGCGCCTATACTCGCGCGCCATGGGAGCGGGGATCTCGAGCATGCGCAGCGCGGCGCCGCCCGTGCCGAACTGGCTGCCGCAGTTCTGCAGCGCGCCGACGCTGTTCGCGGTGATGATCGTGGCCGAGCTGGTCGCGCTCGTCGTCGTGCTCGCGCCCGGTGCGGACGCCGCCCGGCCGTGGCTGGCCCGGCTCGGCGTGGCCAGCGTCTACGTGCAGTGGCTGGCGCTGCTCGACGCGGTGCTGCTGTGCTCGCTGCGCCGGCCGCTCGAGCGGCTCGACCAGCGCGCCGGCTACGTCGTCGCCTGGATCGTCAGCGTGGCGACGACCGCGCTGGCGAGCGCGGTCGTCTGCCGCATGGACCAGGCGCTCGGCCTCGGGCTGACCGCGGCGCCGGGCGCGACGGCGCGTTTCGTCGCCGCCAACGCGGCGATCTGCGCGCTGATCACGGCCGCGCTGCTGCGCTACCTGTTCGTGCTGGAGCGCTGGCGCGACCGCGTGCGCGCCGCGGCCAAGGCGCAGGTGCAGGCGCTGCAGGCGCGCATCCGCCCGCATTTCCTCTTCAACAGCATGAACACGATCGCCAGCCTGATCCGCACGCGGCCGGCCGAGGCCGAGCGCACGGTGGAGGACCTGGCCGACCTGTTCCGCGCCGCGCTCGGCGCGGACGACGGCGCCGGCACGCTCGGCGAGGAGCTCGACCTGGTCGAGCGCTACCTGCACATCGAGCGCCTGCGGCTCGGCGCGCGCCTGGCCGTCGAGCTCGACCTCGAGGCGCTGCCGCGCGAATTCCCGCTGCCGCGCCTGCTGCTGCAGCCGCTGATCGAGAACGCGGTCTACCACGGCATCCAGCCGCGCGCCGACGGCGGCACGATCGCGCTGCGCGGACGCCGCCTCGCGCACGGCGTCGAGATCGTCGTGGCCAATCCGCTGCCGCCGGACGCGCCGGCGCGGCGCAACGGCGTGGCGCTCGCCAACGTGCGCGCACGCATCGAATACCACTTCGGCGCGCAGGGAACGCTGCACGTCGAACCGGGGCCCGACGCCTACGTGGTGACCCTGCGCCTGCCCGAGACCGCCGCCCGATGATGAACGTCCTGCTCGTCGACGACGAACCGCTCGCGCGCGAACGCCTGCGCGCCCTGCTCGCCGAGATCGGCGGCATCGCCATCGCCGCGGAGGCGGGCGACGGCCGCGCCGCGCTCGAGGAGGCCGAGCGCACGCGGCCCGACCTCGTGCTGCTCGACATCCGCATGCCGGTCATGGACGGTCTGGAGGCCGCGCGCCACCTGGCCGCGCTCGATCCGCCGCCGGGCGTGATCTTCTGCAGCGCCTACGGCGACCATGCGCTGGCCGCGTTCGACGCCGACGCGGTCGACTACCTGGTCAAGCCGGTGCGCCTCGACCGCCTGCGCGCGGCGCTGGACAAGGCGCGCCGCCTGCGCGGCGCGGCGCCGCGCGAGCCTTCGCAGCCGCAGCGCCGGCGCACGCATCTTTGCGCGCGCGTGCGCGGCAACCTGGTGCTGGTGCCGGTCGAGGAGATCGACTACCTGCTCGCCGAGGACAAGTACGTTGCGGTGCACTACCCGAAGGGGCGCGTGCTGATCGAGGAGTCGCTGACCGCGCTGGAGAGCGAGTTCGAAGGCCGCTTCGTGCGCATCCACCGCAACTGCCTGGTCGCGCAGGCGCGCCTCACGGGCCTTTCGCGCGCGGCCGACGGCCGCCTGCTGGCCAGCCTCAGGGGCGTGTCCGCCGAGCTCGAGGTCAGCCGGCGCAACCTTCCGGCGGTGCGGCGGCTGGTGCGCTCGCTGTGAGCGGTCCGGCGATGCGCGTTCCGCATTAAACTGCCGCTCCCCGCGCGGTTCGCGCGACGTTCCCGAGGCTTGCCGATTCCGCCATGAAGACGCTGCGCATCGCCACGCGCCAGAGTGCGCTCGCGCTCTGGCAGGCCGAGCACGTCGCCGCGCGCCTGCGCGCGCGGCACGCCGGCCTTGCCGTCGAGCTGGTGCCGATGACCACGCGCGGCGACCGCATCCTGGACCGCTCGCTCGCCGAGATCGGCGGCAAGGGCCTGTTCCTGAAGGAGCTCGAGGTGGCGATGCTCGAGCGGCAGGCCGACATCGCCGTGCATTCGTTCAAGGACGTGCCGATGGAGCTGGAGCCGGGCTTCGCGATCGGCGCGGTGCTCGAGCGCGCCGACGCCGCCGACGCGTTCATCAGCCGCGCCTACGCCCGCCTCGCCGACCTGCCGGCCGGCGCGCGCGTGGGCACCTCGTCGCTGCGCCGGCAGGCGCAGCTGCGCGCGCTGCGTCCGGACCTCGTGCTGGCGGACCTGCGCGGCAACGTGAACACGCGCCTGGCGCGGCTCGATGCCGGCGAGTACGACGCGGTGATCCTGGCCTGCGCCGGCGTCGAGCGGCTGGGCCTCGGCGAGCGCATCGCCGAGCGGCTGGCCGCGCCGGACTGGCTGCCCGCGGTGGCGCAGGGCGCGATCGCGGTGGAATGCCGCGCCGGCGACGCGGCGACATTGGCGCTGGTGCGCCCGCTCGACGACGAGGCGACGCATCGCTGCGTCGCCGCCGAACGCGCGATGAACCGCAACCTGCACGGCAGCTGCAGCGTGCCGATCGCCGGCTACTGCGTCGAGACCGAAGCCGGGCTCGCGCTGTGGGGGCTGGTCGGCGACGCGCGAAGCGGCCGGCTCGTGCGCGCGCACGCGGCCGGCGCGCGCGACGAGCCGCAGCGCCTCGGCGACCGCGTCGCCGGCCTGCTGCGCGACCAGGGCGCCGGCGAGATGCTGCGCGGCTTCTGAGCCGCCGCGGCGCGGGGCGTGCGCGCCGCGCCGCGATGAAACGCGTCTCTCCAGGCGGAGGGACGCCGTCTGGCTACGGGTGGAAGTTGTAGACCAGGTTCGTCGTCATCAGCTGGTCGGTCTTCTTGATGCCGGGCGCGACGTCGGAGTTGTGGCGCACCTGGTAGCCGACCTTGAGCGCGAGCTTCTTGCTCATGTCGACCTGCAGGCCGGCGTCGTTCTGCAGGAACGTGTTGTCGCTGCCCGATTCGACCAGCAGCGTGTTCACGAACGACGTGGTGTCGTTGAAGTTGTGCTTGTAGGCGATCAGGCCGCGGCCGACGAGCTCGCCTTCGGAATCGAAGCGGTGGCGGATCGGCTCGTTCGTGACCGGATCGACGTCCGGGCCGACGGCGTCGACGGGGCGGTAGCGCTTGTAGCCGGGGCCGACCTCGAACGAGAGCTCGTTGCGCGCGTTCTTCAGCAGCGTGTAGCCGTAGCCGAGCGAGACGACCGCCTGGTAGTCGAACGGCGAGAAGTCGTCGTTCTCGTAGCGCAGCGCGCCGACGATGTAGCTGCGCTCGTCGAGCTTGTAGGCGGACGACGCGCCGGCCTCGTAGCGGTTCGCGTTCAGCTCGTAGCTCTTGTCGTAGACGATCGTCGGATTGCCGTTGGCGTCGTCCGGCCCGGGCTTGGCCGTCTTGACTTCGCCCTTGGAGCGCAGCGCGGTCAGATAGAAGTTGTGCTTCCAGCTCTCGTCCTCCTTGGAGAACTGCAGCTTCGCATTGAGGTTCTCGGACTTCGCGTTGCCGCGCGCGGCGGCGAAGCCGACCTCGCCGGAGCCGGACCAGGTGCCGTCGCCGTCGGCGAGGGCGGTCAGCGGCATCGCCGCCAGCAGGGCGATCGGCATCAGCATCTTCTTCATCGAGTGCTCCTTGTCTTCTCGGGATTCGCGGCAAAAAAAAGCCGCAACAGGGTTGCGGCGCCGGGGCATGGTAAGAGCGCGCACTAAACCCCGCGTGAACGGTCCGGTGTCGTTTTGTGAACCGAAGCGCGCGAAAGACGTCAGCGCGCGTAGTACCCGGCGACCGCGTGGCGCGCCTCGGCGAAGAACAGCCAGCGCTCGACGAGCAGGCCGCACAGCGCGCTCGCCAGCGCCGGCGCGGCGGCGACGGCGCCGGCGGCCGGCCAGGCCGCGGCGGCCGCGGCGAGCAGCGCCGGCGCGGCGAAGCCTGCGCCCTGCACGAACGCGCGCAGCCGGCGCGCGTGCCGGCGCGCGAAGACGAAGCCCATCTCGCGCGTCAGGTAGTTCTCCTCGGTGTGCGGCTGCTCGAGCGTGCGCGTCGCGCCGAGCGCGTCGAGGCCGGTGGCGCGGCCGGCGTTCGCCGGCGGCAGTGCGTCGATGCGGCGCCAGTAGCCGCGCTTGAGCCAGGCGCACGCCAGCGCCAGGATCGCCAGCCCGACGGGCAGCATCCGCATCGCGCCCGCGGCGGCGCCGGCCAGCGCGGCGCCGAGCCAGAGCAGCAGTCCGCCGCTGTAGAGGCCGAGCAGCAGATAGCCCGGCACGACGCCGCGGTCGCGCCAGGCGCGGATCGGCTTCAGGCTGGCATAGATGTTCGCCGTGCAGACCACGGTGGCCGCCGCGCCGAGCGCGAGCGCGAGCCCGGCGACGCGCCGGCCGCCGGGGAATGGCGCCGCCTCCGCGCCGAGTGCGCCCGCCAGCGCCGGCAGTCCCAGGCCGAGCGCCGGCAGGTACGTGAGGAGCGAGGCGACGCCTTCGCGCGACAGCCAGGAGCTTCGCCATTGCGACAGCGCGCGCCAGGCGCGCAGCGGCTTGCCGAGGTGCCCCAGCGAGCAGAGCAGGCCGGCGGTGACCAGCACGAAGCCGGCGCCGAGGCCGCCGGCCAGCCAGGCCGAATGCGCCGCGCATGCATCGGCCGCCGGCGCCGCGCAGGCCGGCCAGCCGGACGCCGCGGCGAGGCCGAGCAGGAACCACAGCCCGTAGCCCGCGCCCGAGAGCACCGTGAAGGCGATGATCGAGAAGGTCGGCCGCATGCGGGCCTCAGCGCGACAGCACGCGGTCGAGCCAGCGCAGCACGCCGGGCAGCTTCGCCGGATCGAGCGTCTCCTCGCGCGGCACCTCTGCCGGATCGCGGGCGGCGTCGCGTCGGGGCCGCGGCGGCAGGTAGCGATTGACCGGCGCGTAGCCGAGGTCGGCCATCGGCGCGTAGCCGCCGCGCTCGGCGACCAGCCGCGAGACCGCCGAGTCGGCGTCGCCCAGGTCGCCGAAATGCCGCGCGCGCGTCGGACAGGCCATGACGCAGGCCGGCTGGCGGTCGGCCTCGTCCAGCGTCTCGTTGTAGATGCGGTCGACGCACAGCGTGCACTTCTGCATCGTGCCGCGCTCGGCGCTGATCTCGCGCGCGCCGTACGGGCAGGCCCAGGCGCAGAGCTGACAACCGATGCACTTGTCCTCGTCGACGAGCACGATGCCGTCGTCGGCGCGCTTGTAGCTGGCGCCGGTCGGGCACACCGTGACGCAGGCCGGCGTCTCGCAGTGCAGGCACGAGCGCGGGAAGTGCACGGTGAGCGCCGATGCGCCGGGAATCGGGAATCGGGAATCGGGAATGGCAGGAGCGGCTTCTTCCGATTCCGGGCGGGATCTGCACGCGTTTGCGATTCCCGATTCCCGATTCCCGATTTCAGGCTCAACGGCATAGCTGTGCACGCGGTTGAACCAGACGCCGTCCGGCGCGGACCCGTACGGGTCGCGGTCCGGCAGCGGGCCGAACGCGCCGCCGTCGTTCCACTCCTTGCAGGCGACCGCGCAGGCGTGGCAGCCGACGCAGATGTCGAGGTCGATGACCAGGCCGAGCTTCCTCGGCGACGGCGGCGGCAGGGAAGTCATTCGCTCAGTCGGGCTTGCGCAGCAGGAAAGGGTTGGACAGATGGCCGAGGCGCAGCTCCGGGATCGCATGGCCGAGGATCCCGACCGGCGGCAGGCCGTGCCGCGCGGCGATGCGCAGCACGTCCTTCGATCGAGCCGGCAGCCCGGCGACGGCGCGCCGGGCGCTCGGTCTCGCCGGCGCGGCGTGCGCTTGCGGATCGGCTCATGGGCATCCCTCCGGGCCTGGTTGAACGGTCCGCTTCGGCATCATCGCGCGAGCGGCCAGAAATGCGGAATCAGCAGCATCGACAACGCGCAGAAGAGCGCGATCAGCGGAATGCCGACCTTCATGAAGTCGACGAAGCGATAGCCGCCGGCATAGTAGACCATCGTGTTGGTCGGGTAGCCGACCGGCGTGGCGAACGACGTCGCTGCGGCGAACGCGACCGCGACGATGAACGGGCGCGGGTCGGCGCCGACCGACTGCGCCACCGAGATCGCGATGCCGGCCATCAGCACCACCGACGGATTGTGGCCCATCAGCTCGGTCAGGAGCGCGGTCAGCAGGTAGACCAGCAGCAGCGCCGCGAGCGGCCCGTGCGAGCCCAGCGCGTCCATGCCGAGGTCGACGATCGCGCGCGACAGGCCGCTGTTCTCGATCGCCGTGCCGAGCGGCAGGATCGCGGCGAGCAGGATCACGATCTTCCAGTCCATGCCCTCGTAGAGGTCCCTGCGGCCGAAGCAGCCCGCGACGGCCATCGCGACCGCGCCGGCGATCGCCGCGACCGGGATCGGCAGCCAGTGCAGCCCGGAGCAGGCCACCACCGCAGCCATGATCGCGATCGCGGCGAACGCGCGTCCGGGCGTTCGGCGCACGTCCTCGCGCTCGCTCAGCACGACGAACCGCTCGTCGCGCCGCAGCGCGGCGAGCGCCTCCTCGTCGGCGAGCAGCAGCAGCGCGTCGCCGCCGGCCAGGCGCACCTCGCTGAGCTGCTCGCGCAGCACGCGCCCGCGGCGCTGCACCGCGAGCGCGACCGCGCCGTGGTTGCGCGGGAAGTCGAGCTCCTCGAGCGTGTTGCCCTCGATCGTGCTGTCGGGCTTGAGCAGCAGCTCGACCAGCACGCGCGCCTTGCCGTCCTCGCGGCCGTAGCGGTTCTCCGGGTCGAGCTCCAGCTCGGCGCGCTTGCGCAGCTCCTCGATCTTTTCCCAGGTGCCGCGCACCAGCAGCACGTCGCCAGCTTCCAGCTGCTGCGAGCGCGGCGACCACAGATGCGTGCGGCCGCGCAGCAGCTCGAGCGGATAGACGCCGTAGGTCTCGCCGAGGCGCGCCTCGGCGATGCTGCGGCCGACCAGCGGCGATTCGGCGGTCACGCGCAGCTCGGTCACGTACTTGCCAATCTCCTCGGCCGGCGCCATCTGCGGCTGGACGTCGCGCGGCAGCAGCCAGCGTCCGACCAGCATCAGGTAGGCGATGCCGGCCACCGCCAGCAGCGCGCCCATCGGCGTGAACTCGAACACGCCGAACGGCGGCAGGCCGTGTTTCTGCGCCAGGCTGTCGGCGAGCAGGTTCGACGACGTGCCGATCAGCGTGCACACGCCGCCCATCTGCGCCGCGTAGGACATCGGCAGCAGCACGCGCGCCGGCGGGGTCTGCGTGCGCGCGCACACGCGCAGCGCCAGCGGCAGGAACGTCGCGACCAGCGCGATGTTCTTCACGAACGCGCCCATCGGTGCGATCGCCAGCATCAGCGCCAGCGTCAGCAGCCAGGGCCGGCGGATGCGCGAGAGCCCGCGCGTCAGCGGCTCCAGCGCGCCCGAGCGTTCGATGCCCAGGCTCAGCGCGAACATCGCGGCGACCGTCACGGTCGCCTCGTTGCTGAAGCCGGCCAGCGCCTCGGCCGGGGTGACGAGGCCGAGCGCGGCCAGCAGCACCAGCGTGCCCAGCGCGATCACGTCGATGCGGATGCGCTCGCTGGCGAACAGCGCGATCGCGCCGAGCACGATCGCCAGCGTCGTCCACGCCGCGCCGCTCAAGCGTGCCCTCCGGCCGGCTCGACGCGATGGCCGGGCGTGCGCGGTTCGGGGTCGCGCTCGATGCGCACGCGCAGGTCGAACCAGGCGGCCTGGCCGGTGACCGGGTCGGCGTTCGCGCGCGGCGCGCCGCCGTCGCGCGCGGCCAGCGACTCGCCGATCAGGTGGTTGAGCAGGAAGCCGTCGGCGTTCTCCGGCGCGTCCGCGGCGAGCTTCCAGGCGCCCTTGCGCTTGCCGATCGCGTTCCAGGTCCAGACCGTGTCCGGCGCGGTGCCGGCGTGCAGGCGCGCCTGCACGCGGATGCGCCCGCGCGGCGAGGCCAGCCAGAGCCAGTCGCCGTCGCCGATGCCGCGCGCCGCCGCGGTGCCGGGATGCAGGTACAGCACGTTGCGCGCGGCGATCTGGCGCAGCCAGCGGTTCTGCGACCCCCAGGCGTGGTACATGAACATCGGCCGCTGCGTGATCGCGTGCAGGTCGTAGCCGTCGTCCGCGACCGCGGACGAGCCGTGCGCCGATGCCGCGGCATCCTCGTCCAGCGCGGCATACCAGAACGGCAGCGGGTCGAAGTAGCGCGCCACGCGCGCGCGGTCGCGCGCGGGCGGCTGCAGCGCGCCGTGGCCGGCGGCGGCGAGGCGGAAGTGCTGCAGCGATTCGGCGTAGAGCTGCAGCACGATCGGCGCGGTCGAGCCGACGAAGCCGAGCGCCTTGGCCCAGTCCAGGTAGTCGCGGTTGGCCATCTTGTAGTAGCGGCCGGCGGCGGGCACCGGGCGATGCCAGTAGCAGCCGTTCTCGGCGTAGCGCTCGAGCTGCGCGGGATTGGGCAGGCCGACGCCCTCGTCGGCGCCGCCGGCGCCGCGCCAGCCGGCGAGCAGGCCGACGCCGGGCGCGCGCTCGTGCATCGCGATGTATTGCGCGTAGCCGCCCGGGTAGCGCGGCGCGCCGTTCTCGTCGACCAGGCCGGGCAGCTTCAGGCGCGCGCCGAGCTCGAGCAGCACGTCCTGGAACGGGCGCACGTCGCGGTCGGTGGCGACCACCGGGCGGCGGATCGCGTCGGCGGCGCCGTCGGCGTCGGAAATCGGCCGGTCGAGCAGGCTGATGCAGTCGTGCCGCTCCAGATAGGTCGTGTCCGGCAGCACCAGGTCGGCGAACGCGACGGTCTCCGAGTCGTAGGCATCGGCGTAGATGACGTGCGGGATCAGGTACTCGCCGCTCGCCGCGTCGCGCGCGCAGAGCAGGCGGCGCGTCTCGGTGGTATCCATCGCCGAGTTCCAGCCCATGTTGGCCATGAACAGGAACAGCGTGTCGATCGGATACGGATCGCGGCGGCAGGCGTTGGCGATCACGCTCTGCAGCATGCCGTGCGCGGCGAACGGGTGCTCCCAGGAGAACGCCTTGTCGATGCGGCGTGGGCGGCCTTCGGCGTCGACGAGCAGGTCCTCGGGCGCCTGCACGTAGCCGAGCGGGCCGGCGTCGAGCGTGCCGTCGGGCTTGCGCCGGCGTCCGGGGCGGTTCGGCGGCGGGATCGGCTTCGGGTACGGCGGCTGGTAGCGGAAGCTGCCCGGCGTGTCGATCGCGCCGAGCAGCATCTGCAGGACGTGCAGCATGCGGCAGGTGTGGAAGCCGTTGGCGTGCGCCGAGATGCCGCGCATCGCGTGCATCGCGACCGGGCGCCCGGTCATCGAGGCGTGCTCGCGGCCGGACGCGTCGGTCCAGCGCTGCGGCAGCTCGATCGCCTGGTCGAACGCCACCTCGGCGAGCTCGCGCGCGAGCCGGCGGATCGTCTCCGCCGGCACGCCGCAGGCCGGCGCGACCGCGTCCGGCGCGTAGTCGTCCGCCAGGAAGCGCTCGGCGAGCAGCTGGAACGCGGGCACCGCCGTGCGGCCGTCCGGCAGCGCGTATTCGCCGACCACGAGCGGGGAGACGCCGGGCGCGTCCGCGCGCGCGAGGTGCACGTCGCCGCGCCTCTCCTGCAGGCGATCCTCGCCGGCGTCGGCGGCGCGCGCGCGCGCGGCGCACAGCGGATGGCCGTCCGCGTCGCGCGCCACCAGGCCGTCGTCCGCCGCGCCGGGGGCGCGGATCACCAGGTGATGCGCATTGGTGTAGCGCACCAGGTAGTCCAGGTCGATGCGGTCGGCGTGCAGCAGCTCGTGGATCAGCGCGCCGGCGAGCAGGCCGTCGGTTCCCGGGCGGATCGGCACCCACTCGTCGGCGATGGCGGCGTAGCCCGTGCGCACCGGGTTGATCGCGACGATCTTCGCGCCGCGCGCCTTGAGCCGGCCCAGGCCCAGCTTGATCGGGTTGGAATCGTGGTCCTCGGCCACGCCCCACAGCATCAGGTACTTCGTCAGCGCCCAGTCCGGCTCGCCGAATTCCCAGAAGCTGCCGCCGAGCGTGTACATGCCGGCCGCGGCCATGTTGACCGAGCAGAAGCCGCCGTGCGCGGCGTAGTTCACCGTGCCGAACTGCTGCGCCCACCAGCCGGTCAGCGCCTGCGACTGGTCGCGGCCGGTGAAGAAGGCGAGCTCGTCGGGATTGCGCGCGCGCACCTCGCCCAGCCATCGGGCCGCGATCGCCAGCGCTTCGTCCCATTCGATCTCGCGGAACGCGCGCTCGCCGCGCTCGCCGACGCGCAGCAGCGGCTTCGTCAGCCGCGCGGGCGAATAGTGCTGCATGGTGCCGGCCGAGCCCTTCGCGCAGATCACGCCCTGGTTGACCGGATGGCGCGGGTTGCCGTCGATGTAGCGCACGCGGCCGTCCTTGAGGTGGACGCGGATGCCGCATCTGCACGCGCACATGTAGCACGTGGTCGTGCGGACCTCGTCGCCGGTCGGCGCGTTGAGATTCAGTCGGGCGTGCGGCATGCGCGCGTGCCTGTCGTTCGGTGCTTCATGCGCTGCGAACCGTCCCTGGTGCGTGGCCCCGGCCCGGCCATCCGTGGCCGGGCGCTCGCCGGCGCGCGCGATGCCCGACGGCATCGCGCAAGCGCGCCGGCTCGCCCGCCTCTGCACGCGCACATGTAGCACGTGGTCGTGCGGACCTCGTCGCCGGTCGGCGCGTTGAGATTCAGTCGGGCGTGCGGCACGGTCGGGTCAAGCGGTACGGAGCGGCCATGGTAGCGGATGCGCCAGCGAAGCGGCCTCGACCAGCCAGAATTCCGCCCCGCGGCCTTGCGCGTCGCGAACCTACAATCGCGCTCGTTCGACGAGGAGCCGCGATGAACGTTCGTGCATGGTTGCTGCTGCTGATCCTGCCGGCGTCGTTCGCCCACGCCGGGGAACGCTGGCAGGAGCGGCCGGACTGGCGCGCCGAATTCTCCTCGCGCGGGCTGGCCGGGGCGGCCCTGGTCTACGACGAGCGCGACGGCGTCTACCTGTTCCACGACCGCACGCGCGTCGACGTGCCGCTGCTGCCGGCCTCGACGTTCAAGATCTTCAATGCGCTGGTGGGCCTGGAGACCGGCGCGGTCAAGGACGAATACGACGTGCTGCGCTGGGACGGCCGGACGCGCTGGAATCCGGACTGGAACCGCGACCAGAGCCTGGCCAGCGGCATGAAGTTCTCCGCGGTGTGGTTCTACCAGGCGCTGGCGCGGCGCATCGGCGAGCGCCGCATGCAGGAATGGATCGACCGCGCCGGCTACGGCAACCGCGACATCGGCGGCGGCATCGACCAGTTCTGGCTGAGCGGCAGGCTGCGCATCAGCGCGGCGCAGCAGGTCGAGTTCCTGCGCCGGCTCGCTTCCGGCACGCTGCCGTTCTCCGAGCGCAGCCAGGAGGCGGTGCGGCGCATCCTGGCGACGCAGGCGGCGCCGGACTTCCGCCTGTACGCCAAGTCCGGCTGGGGCACGCACGCCTCGCCCGACGGCAAGAGCGACCTCGGCTGGTACGTCGGCTGGGTCGAGCGCGGCGGGCGGCGCTGGTTCTTCGCGGTGAACGTGGATCTGCCGTCGGAAGGCGGCACGGAACGGATCAGGACCCTCGGCGCGCAGCGCACGGCGCTGGCGCGCGCGCTGCTCGTGCGGGCCGGCGCGCTGCCGGCCGCCGCGGCCGCGCCCTGAGGCAGCACCGCCGCGCGACCGGCAGCGCCGAAAGGCCGTGGGGCTTGTGACACACTATCGGGACGCGACCGCGCCCCCGATGCCATGGACCGCTACGAACGCATCCTCACGCTCCACCGCCTCCTCAAGTCCGCGCGCTACCCGGTGCCGTTCGCACGGCTCAAGGACGAGCTCGGCTGCTCGCGCGCCACGCTGTACCGCGACATCGCGTTCCTGCGCGACGCGCTCGGCGCGCCGATCGAGAGCGGCGACGGCGAGGAGGCGACGTTCCGCTACGCCGCCGACGAGGCCGAGCGCTTCGAGCTGCCGGGGCTGTGGCTGACCAGCGAGGAGCTGGCCGCGCTGCTCGCGCTCAACGAGCTGCTCGGCCGCTCCGATCCGGGCGTGCTGGCCGGCGCGCTGGCGCCGTTCCGCGCGCGCATCGAGCGCCTGCTGTCGGACCATTCCAGCGGACGCGCGCTGCCGGTCGAGCGCATCCGCGTACTGGCGAGCGGCGCCCGCACGCTCGACCAGGCGGCGTTCCGCACGGTCGCCGGCGCGCTGCTCAACCGCAAGCGCCTGAAGTTCCGCTACCGCGCGCGCTCCACCGACGCGCAGACCGACCGCGTGGTCTCGCCGCAGCGGCTCGCGCACTATCGCGACAACTGGTACCTGGACGCCTGGGACCACAGCCGCGACGGCCTGCGCAGCTTCGCGCTCGACCGCATCCGCGAGCCGCACATGCTCGACGAGCCGGCGCTGGACCGCGACGCCGCCGAGCTCGACGCGCACCTCGCCTCGAGCTACGGCATCTTCTCCGGCGCACCGAAGGCGTGGGCGACGATCCGCTTCTCCGCGCTCGCCGCGCGCTGGGTCGCCGACGAGCACTGGCATTCGCAGCAGCAGGGCACGCGCCTGCCGGACGGCCGCTACGAGCTGAAGCTGCCGTACTCCAACTCGCGCGAGCTGCTGATGGACGTGCTGAAGTACGGCCCGGACGCCGAAGTCGTCGCGCCGGTGTCGCTGCGCGAGGAAATGAAGATCCTGCTGCAGCTCGCGCTCGGCGCCTACCAGGGCGCACCCTGAAGCGAAGGATGCAAACCGGGAGCCTGCGATGACCAACGGCGAACCCACCGCACTGCCGGCGCCGCGCACGGCCGCGCCGGACGACCGGCTCAGCCTGTCGCTGGTGCTCGGCTCCGGCGGCGCGCGCGGCTACGCGCACATCGGCGTGATCCAGGAACTGGAGGCGCAGGGCTTCTCGATCCGCTCGATCGCCGGCAGCTCGATGGGCGCGCTCGTCGGCGGCATCTACGCCGCCGGCAAGCTCGAGCTCTACACCGACTGGGTGCGCCCGCTGCAGCGCCTGGACGTGCTGCGCCTGCTCGACTGGACGCTGTCCGGCGGCGGCTTCATCAAGGGCGACCGCATCATCGGCGTGCTGCGCGACCTGATCGGCGAGGTCGACATCGAGGACCTGCCGATTCCGTACACGGCCGTGGCCGTCGACCTGGACGCGCAGCGCGAGGTGTGGTTCTCGCGCGGGCCGCTGTTCGACGCGATCCGCGCCTCGATCGCGATTCCCACGGTGTTCCGTCCGTACCACTACCAGGGCCGGCTGCTCGTCGACGGCGGCCTGCTCAACCCGCTGCCGGTGTCGCCGACGCTGCGCGACCTGACCGACGCCACGATCGCCGTCGACGTGAACGCGCCGGCCGAGCCGCTGAACGGCGCCGCGCCGGGCAACGGCGACCGGGGCAGGGCCGGCCAGGCCTCGCCGGAACAGCTGCCGGAACCGGCGCAGCCGCCGCACGCCGACGCGCCGTGGAGCGCGTACCGGCGCAGGATCGCCGAGTTCGTCGAGTCGGTCATGGAGAAGCGCGAGCGCCGCGTCGAGCACGAGCCGGGCGTGTTCGAGCTGTTCGCGCGCTCGCTGGACATCGTGCAGGAGACGATCACGCGGCTGAAGCTCGCCGCGCAGCCGCCGGACCTGCTGATCACGATCCCGCGCAACGTCTGCGCGTTCTACGAGTTCCATCGCGCCGAGGAAGTCATCGAGCTCGGCCGCCGCCGCACGCGCGAGGCGCTGGCGCGCTGGCAGTGGCCGCCGGCGCACTGACGCCGCGCACCGCGCGCAAAAAGAACGGCCCGCCTGGGGAGAGCGGGCCGGGGCGGTCGGCGTGGGGGTCCGGAGGGTGGGGAGCCCGCTCCGGTGCCGGAACCGCGGGCGAGAGAGTAGCCGCGCCAGCTTTCATCAAGCTGACAGCGCGCGGAATTCTTCGCCGCGTTCAGCCCGCGACGCGCGCGAAGCGCAGGCGCACGCGCGTGCCGCGTCCGTCCGCGCCGCCGGCGATCAGCAGGTCGGCGCCGTGCAGGCGCGCGATCTCGTCGACGATCGCCAGGCCCAGGCCGCAGCCGTTGCCCGGCGAACCGGGCACGCGGTAGAAGCGCGCGAGCACGCGCTCGCGCTCGGCCGGCGGAATGCCCGGCCCGTCGTCCTCGACCTCGAGGAAGGCGCCGTCGCCGTCGTCGCCGCAGCGCAGCGTCACGCGGCCGCCGGCGGGCGTGTAGGCGAGCGCGTTGTCGAGCAGGTTGGCGAGCAGCTCGCGCAGCAGCCAGTCGCTGCCGGCGATGCGCACCGGTTCGGCTTCGGCGCCGAGATCGATGCCGGCGATCAGCGCGCGGTCGAGCTGCGCGGCGACGGCGTCGGCCACCAGCGCGCGCAGGTCGACCGGGCGGATGTCGTCGGCGATGATCGCCGAGGGCTCGGCGCGCGCGAGCGCCAGCAGCTGGTTGGCCGTGTGCGCGGCGCGGCGCGAGCCCTCGTGCAGCGCCAGCACGCGCTCGCGCAGCGGCGCGGCAACGGGATCGCGCGCGAGCAGCTCGAGCTGGGCCTGGATGCCGCCGAGCGGCGTGCGCAGCTGGTGCGCCGCGTTGGCGAGGAACTGCTGCTGCGCCGCGGCCGCTTCGCGCACCGTGGCGAACAGGCGGTTCAGCGCGCGCACCAGCGGACGCACCTCGGCCGGCACCGGCGCCTCGTCGAGCGCGGCGAGGTCGCGCGCGGAGCGCGCGGCGATCTCGTCGCGCAGCGCGGTCAGCGGGCGCAGGCCGTGGCGCACGCCGATCCAGACCAGGAGCAGCGTGCCGCCGAGCTGCGCGACGTCGGTGAGGAACAGGCTGGCCAGCAGGCGGCGGCGCGCCCGCTCGCGCTTGTGCCTGGTCTCGGCGACGCTGATCGTCACCGCGCCGGCCGCGCTCTGGATGCGGTAGCTCGCCACGCGCACCGGCTCGCCGCGGAACGCGGCGTCGGCGTAGGACGGATTGCGCGGCGAGGCCGCGGCCGGCAGGCCGCGATCGCCGGCGACGTAGCCGCCGTCCGGCCCGGTCACGAGGTAGTAGATCGCGTCGTAGCGGTCGCTGCGCAGCAGCGCCTCCTCCTGCGGCGAGAGGTGCGCGCCGATGCGGCCGTCCTCGACGCGCACGTGCGCGGCGATGCCGATCGCCGTGTTGACCAGCGCCTGGTCGTAGGCGAGCGGCACCGGCTTGGTACCGACCGCGTAGTCCACCAGCATGCCGGCGCCGAGCAGCAGCGTCAGCGGCACCAGCAGGAGCCCGAGCAGGCGCCGCTTGACGCTGGTCGCCTGCTCAGTGGGCGAGGTCATCGAGGCGGTACCCGAGGCCGCGCACGGTGCGGATCGCCGCGGCGCCGCCGAGCTTCGCGCGCAGGCGCGAGACGTAGACCTCGATCGCGTTGTGGCTGATCTCCTCGTCCCAGCTCGCGATCGCCTGCAGCAGGCGCTCCTTGGCGACGACGTGGCCGGCCTGCAGCGCGAGGCATTCCAGGATCGACCATTCGCGGCGGGTCAGGTCGAGCGTCTCGCCGCCGACGCGCGCGACGCGGCCGGCGAGGTCGAGCGCGAGGCCGCCGATGGCGAGCTGCGCGCTCACCGCCGAGCGCAGGCGCCGGATCAGCGCGCGGCAGCGCGCGGCGACCTCGGGCAGCACGAACGGCTTGACCAGGTAGTCGTCGGCGCCGAGGTCGAGCGCGTCGACGCGGTCGGCCAGGCCGTCGCGCGCGGTCAGGATCAGGATCGGCACGATGCGGCCGGCGGCGCGCAGGCGCCGCACCAGGGTCAGCCCGTCGGCGCCCGGCAGGCCGATGTCGACGACGGCGAGATCGAAGTTCTCCGCGCCGAGCGCCGCCTCCGCGCGCTCGGCGCTGGCGACGTGGTCGACCGCGAATCCGGCTTCGCCGAGCCCGCGGCAGAGCGCGTCGGCGACCAGGGCGTCGTCTTCGACTACCAGGATGCGCATGGCAGGGCGTCCGCTGCGGTCGCCTCAGGATAATGCAAGCGCCGGCGCGGCGGGCGGGCGCCACGAGAAAGGCCGGCGCGAGGCCGGCCTTGCACGGGAGGGCGGCCGGATCAGCCGCGTTTCATCGAGGAGAAGAACTCGTCGTTGGTCTTCGTGTTCTTCATCTTGTCGAGCATGAACTCCATCGCCGCCAGCTCGTCCATCGGATGGAGCAGCTTGCGCAGGATCCAGATCTTCTGCAGCTGGTCCGGGTCGATCAGCAGCTCCTCGCGGCGCGTGCCCGAGCGGTTGATGTCGATGGCCGGGTAGACGCGCTTCTCGGCGATGCGGCGGTTCAGGTGCACCTCCATGTTGCCGGTGCCCTTGAACTCCTCGTAGATCACCTCGTCCATCTTCGAGCCGGTGTCGATCAGCGCGGTGGCGATGATCGTCAGCGAGCCGCCTTCCTCGACGTTGCGCGCCGCGCCGAAGAAGCGCTTCGGGCGCTGCAGCGCGTTGGCGTCGACGCCGCCGGTCAGCACCTTGCCGGAGCTCGGCACGACGGTGTTGTAGGCGCGCGCGAGGCGCGTGATCGAGTCGAGCAGGATGACGACGTCCTTCTTGTGCTCGACCAGGCGCTTGGCGCGCTCGATCACCATCTCGGCGACCTGCACGTGGCGCACGGCCGGCTCGTCGAACGTCGAGGAGATGATCTCGGCGCGCACGCTGCGCTGCATCTCGGTCACTTCCTCCGGGCGCTCGTCGATCAGCAGCATGATCAGGTGCGCGTCGGGGTGGTTGTGCACGATCGCCTGCGCGACGTTCTGCAGCATCATCGTCTTGCCGGCCTTCGGCTGGCTGACGATCAGGCCGCGCTGGCCGCGGCCGATCGGCGCCACGAGGTCGAGGATGCGGCCGGTGATGTCCTCGCTCGAGCCGTTGCCGCGCTCGAGGTGGAACGCCTTGCGCGGGAACAGCGGCGTCAGGTTCTCGAACAGGACCTTGTTCTTCGACGCTTCCGGCGGCTCGCCGTTGATGTGGTCGACCTTGAGCAGCGCGAAGTAGCGCTCGCCTTCCTTCGGCGGGCGGATGCGCCCGGTGATGTAGTCGCCGGTGCGCAGGTTGAAGCGGCGGATCTGGCTCGGGCTGACGTAGATGTCGTCCGGGCCGGCCAGGTACGAGGCGTCGAAGCCGCGCAGGAAGCCGAAGCCGTCCTGCAGGATCTCCAGCACGCCCTCGCCGTAGATGCCGCCGCCGGCGCGCGCATGCGCCTTCAGGATGAAGAAGACGATGTCCTGCTTGCGCGCGCGCGCGACGCCTTCCTGCACGCCGAGGTTCTCGGCCAGCGCGAGCAGGTCGGCCGCGCTCTTGCGCTTGAGCTCGTTGAGGTCGATCAGCGGGCCGTTGCCGCCGCCGTTCTTCGACTCGTCGAACTCCTCGTCGTCGTAGTTGCCGCCGCGGTTGCCCTGCGGGTTGTTGCCGCCGCCGCCGTGGCGGCCGCGGCGGTCGCGCCGGTTGCGCCGGCCCTGGTTCTGGTTCTGTCCCTGGCCGCCCTGCTGCGGGTGGCCGGACGGCTGCTGCTGCGCCGGCGCGTTCGCGCCGGCGTCGGCCGGAGCGGACGCCTCGGCGGCCGGCGCTTCGCGGCTTTCCGCGCGCGCTTCGGCGGCAGGCGCCGCGTCGGTGGGGTTGTGCGCCGTCTGCTGCGCGCGCGGCGTGCGCTGGCGCGGCTCGCGACGGCCTTCGGCGGCGACGCCGCCGCTGTCGTTCGTTTCGTTTTCGGACACGGGCAATCCTCGCTGGGCGCCGTTGGTAAAACTGGAGGGAGAAGGATCGAAGAAGAAGCGGGGCGGAGCGGCAGAAGGCTCCGGACACTCGCCGCTAAATTAGCACTGCGTTTCGCAGGCGTCCAGCGCCGCAGCGGCGTCTGGGAAGCGCGATTGCGCGATTCGCCGCAGCGTCCGCCCGCGTTCGCGGACGGCGCTGCGCGAGGCGCGGATGCGGGCTCGTCAGGCGATCGCCTTGTCGATCATCTGCGTCAGCTGGGTCTTGCTGACGGCGCCGATCTGCGTCGCCTGCACCTTGCCGTCCTTGAAGATCATCAGGGTCGGAATGCCGCGCACGTTGTAGTTGCGCGGGGTCTTCTGGTTGTGGTCGACGTTCACCTTGGCGACCTTCAGCTTGCCCTGGTAGGTCTGCGCCAGGTCGTCGAGCAGCGGCGCGATCATCTTGCACGGACCGCACCATTCGGCCCAGAAATCCACCAGGACCGGGTCGGACGACTTGAGGACGTGGTCCTCGAACTGCTCGTCGCTGACGTGCGAAATATGCTCGCTCACGGGAAATTCTCCGGAATGAAGGGGTTGCGATCGATTGCGCGCGGCAGGCGCGGTTCCGCTACACTCACGCGGCGACGGCGGTGCGGCCGGATCGGGAATGGGGTGCGAGAAGCACGCCGCGAATTTCAGCCCAAACGATCGACGCGTGCAAGCTGGGGACGTCCGCCGGCCATTGCAAGTGCCGCGGGGCGGCGCCATATGAATGGCCCGCAGCTCCGCGGCACGCGTCCGGACGCGGCCTGCACGGCGCATCCACCGGGCGGGCCCGTCGCCCGCCGGCGCACGTCGCGGCGGGCCGCGCGCCCTGCAGACGATCCTCCAGGTGGGAACGGCCGAGCGCCGGCGCGCAGGGGACCGCGCACGGCGGCACCGCGCGAACACGGCCCCGGCTTCGCCGCGAGGCCTTCATCGACATCACACAGAATTCGTTAATGTCCCAGCATCCGCTTACCGATATCACCTTCGAAAGCTTCGGCCTGCATCCCAGCCTGCTCTCCGGCCTGCAAGCCTCGGGCTTCACCCGCTGCACCCCGATCCAGGCGCTGACGCTGCCGATCGCGCTGACCGGCCGCGACGTCGCCGGCCAGGCGCAGACCGGCACCGGCAAGACCGGCGCGTTCCTGGTCGCGGTGCTGAACCGCCTGCTGACCCGGCCCGCGGTCGCCGACCGCAAGCTGACCGACCCGCGCGCGATCATCATCGCGCCGACTCGCGAGCTGGCGATCCAGATCGACAAGGACTTCCGCGCGATCGGCCGCGACACCGGGCTGCGCTCGGCGCTGATCTACGGCGGCGTCGACTACGACAAGCAGCGCGACCTGCTGCGCGCGGGCTGCGATCTGATCGTCGCCACGCCGGGCCGGCTGATCGACTACCTGAAGCAGCACGTGTTCTCGTTCAACGCGATCGAGGCCGTCGTGCTCGACGAGGCCGACCGCATGTTCGACCTCGGCTTCATCAAGGACATCCGCTTCCTGTTCCGCCGCATGCCGCCGCGCGAGCAGCGCCAGAGCATGCTGTTCTCGGCGACGCTGTCCCACCGCGTGCTGGAGCTCGCCTACGAGCACATGAACAGCCCGGAGAAGCTCACCGTCGAGGCGGACAACGTCACCGCCGACCGCGTGCGCCAGGTGGTCTATTTCCCGGCCAAGGAAGAGAAGCAGCCGCTCCTGATCAACCTGCTGTCGCGCATCGACGCGCACCGCAGCATCGTCTTCGTCAACACGAAGATGGCCGCCGAGAAGGTCACCCGCTCGCTCGAGCGCCAGGGCTTCACCGTCGCCACGCTGTCCGGCGACGTGCCGCAGGCCAAGCGCGAGCGCCTGCTCGGCAAGTTCCAGCGCGGCGAGATCGAGGTGCTGGTCGCCACCGACGTGGCCGCGCGCGGCCTGCACATCCCCGACGTCAGCCACGTCTTCAACTACGACCTGCCGCACGACCCCGAGGACTACGTGCACCGCATCGGCCGCACCGCGCGGCTCGGCGCGGAGGGCGACGCGATCAGCTTCGCCTGCGACCTCTACGCGATGGGGCTGCCGGACATCGAGTCGTACATCGAGCAGAAGATCCCGACCGCCCCGATCACGCCGGACCTGCTCGTCGTGCCGCCGCCGCGCCCGCGCGCCGCGCCGGTCGCGAGCCTGTCCGCCGAGGACGAGGCCGCCGACGACGCGCGCAACACCGCCGGCGCGCCGCCGAAGGCCGGCGCGCCCGCGCCGCGCAAGCGCCGCCCGCGCAGCGGCGGGACGGAGCGCCCCGCGGCGTCCGCGCACGGCGCCAGGCCCGCCGCCGCACCCGCGCCCGCCGCGCCTGCGTCCTCTGCGCCAGCGGCCGCGCCGGCGCCGGCCGCGCCGCGCAACGCCGCCGCCGACGCGGCGCAGCCGTCCGCCGATCCGGCCGCGCCGCGCAAGCGCCGCCGCCGCGGCGGCCGCGGCCGCAAGCGCCGCGAGGGCGAGGTCGCGCAGCGGCCGCAGAACGGCGAGAACAAGGCCGCCGCGGCGGCGCACGCGAGCGAGCGCAAGCCGCGCCGCGAGCACGCGCCGCGCGTCGAGCGCCCGTCCGCCGCGCCGCCGGCGGAAGCGGCCGCGCCGCTGCCGCCGCCCAAGCCCGGCTTCTTCCGCCGCATCGCGCGGCTGTTCAGCCTGCGCTGAAACCACCTTTGCGCGGCCGCCGCTCATGAGCGTCCGCCGCGCCGGTGCGCGGCGCGGACCGGCGGCCGCCCGCCGGACCTCGTCCGCTCGCCTTCGCGTTCCGCAAAGCGGGAATCGCGCCGCTCCCTGAGCCGCCGGCGTTTGCTACCCTTGCGCGTCTTTCGTCGTGGGGGGCGTTGCGCATGGCGCGGCGCGGGTTGGCAATCGATCGCGGTCGCCGTTCGGACAGGGCGGCACTGGCCTGCTGCGTCGCGCTCGCGGCGCTGGCGGCATGGCTGCTCGCGCATCTGGTCTGGCAGTTCCTGCCGCGCGGCGACGACGCCGGCGCGGGCGCGGCCGTGCCGTCCGGCGCGGTGCCGGCGGCGGCGCCCGCGCGTCCGATCGCGTCCTGGCACCTGTTCGGCCAGGCGCCGCCGCGTCCGGGCGCCGCCGGCGCCGGTACCGCGACGACGCTGTCGCTGATCCTGCGCGGCACGGTGGCCGACGCCGACGCGAAGGCCGGCGTCGCCGTCGTCGCCGACATGAACGGCGGCGAGCGCGCCTACCGCGTCGGCCAGGAGCTCGCGCCCGGTGCGCGGCTCGCCGGCGTCTATCCCGACCGCATCGTCGTCGAGCGCGGCGGCGTGCAGGAGACGCTCAGGCTGGCGCGCGACCGCAACCTCGCTCCGGCCGACGTCGTACGCACGACGCCGGCGACGGCGAGCAGCCGCGCGCCGGCGTCGCGTCCGGCCGCGGCGGCCGCGCCTACGGCGCCGGCGCAGAAGGCGGCGCAGGCCGACGCGCCGAAGGACTGGCAGCAAACCGTCGCGCGTTTGCGGCAGAATCCCGACGAGCTCATGCGGCGCGTGCCGGTCGTGCCGGTGCTCGACGGCACCCGGCTGACCGGCGTGCGCCTCGCCGAAGGCGGCGACGGCGCGCTGATCGGCCGCATCGGGCTGCGCCCGGGCGACGTCGTCACCTCGGTCAACGGCATGCCGGTCGATTCGCTCGCGCGCGGCCGGGAGATCATGACGAGCCTCGCCGGCGCGCAATCGGCGCGCGTGACCGTGCTGCGCGACGGAAAACCGACCGATCTGACGATCGGTCTGCCATGAGCCATTCACGCAGCAGGGGATCTTCCGCGATGCGTCGTGTTGTCCTGCCGATCGCGATCGGCATCGTTCTCGCAGCGCGCCTGCCGGCCGCTTCCGCCCAGGCCCCGGCGCCGGACGCACCGCCGCCCGGCCACGCCGCGACCGCGGACGGCCGCCACACGCTGAACATGAAGGACGCCGACATCCAGGCGCTGATCGCCACGGTCAGCGAGATCACCGGCAAGAACTTCATCGTCGGCCCGAACGTGCAGGGCAAGGTCACGGTGGTCTCGGCCAACCCGATGCGGCCGGACGAGATCTACGACGTGTTCCTGTCGGTGCTGCGCGTGCACGGCTTCGCCGCCGTGCCCGCCGGCAGCATGGTCAAGATCGTGCCCGAGGCCGCCGCGCAGCAGGACGGCGCGAGCGGCTTCGCCGGCGCCGCGCGCGCGCCCGACGAGGTCGTCACGCGCGTCGTGCCGGTCAAGCACGTGTCGGCCGCCGAGCTCGTCCCCGTGCTGCGCCCGCTGATGCCGCAGGGCGGCCAGCTGATCGCGCACGCCACGTCGAACTCGCTGGTCGTCTCCGACCGCGCGGCCAACGTCGAGCGCCTCGCCGGCATCATCCAGCGCATCGACACCGCGTCCGACGCCCAGGTCGAGGTGATCCCGCTGGGGCACGCGAACGCGACCGAGCTCGCACGCACGCTGACGCTGCTCGCCGACGACAAGGCCAGCCAGGCCAACGGCGACGCCGCGCGCGTGTTCGCCGACACGCGCACGAACTCGATCCTGCTCGCCGGCGCGAAGAACGGGCGCCTGAAGCTGCGCGCGCTGATCGCGCACCTGGACGCGCCGGTCGACAGCGGCGGCGACACGCAGGTGGTCTACCTGCGCTACGCGAACGCGAAGGACCTCGTGCCGATCCTGCAGGGCGTCGCCTCGACCCTGACCGGCATCGCCCCGCCGACCGCGGCGAAGGGCGACGCCGGCAGCGCCGGCGCGGCGTCCCCGGCGACGATCCAGGCGCACGCCGAGACCAACGCGCTGATCATCAGCGCGCCGCCGGCGATCTTCCGCTCGCTGGCCGCAGTCGTGCGCCAGCTCGACATCCGCCGCAACCAGGTGCTGATCGAGGCGGTCATCGCCGAGGTCTCGGCGCAGACGGCCAGCGAGCTCGGCGTGCAGTGGCAGATGCCGCTCGGCAAGAACGGCAACCACGTCATCGGCGGCACGAACTTCACCGGCAGCAACCCCGGCAACAACATCCTCAACGCCGCGCAGAACCCGCTCGGCATCGGCAACGGCTTCAACCTGGGCTACATCGACGGCACCGTCTCGATCGGCGGCAAGCAGTTCTTCCAGATCGGCGCGCTGATCACCGCGCTGCAGGGCGACGGCAAGTCGAACATCCTGTCGACGCCGTCGGTGCTGACATTGGACAACCAGGAGGCGCAGATCAAGGTCGCGCAGGAGGTGCCGTTCCTGACCGGCCAGTACACGACCAACGCGCTCGGCGCGGCGACCAGCACGAACAACGGCACGACCACGACCACCGGCATCACCAACCCGTTCCAGACGATCGAGCGCAAGGACGTGGGCCTCGTGCTGAAGGTCAAGCCGCAGATCAACGAAGGCGAGTCGGTGCGCCTGGACATCCACCAGGAAGTCTCCTCGCTGGCGCCGAACGTGTCCGGCGCGGTCGACCTGATCACCTACAAGCGCGAGCTCACCACCAGCGTGCTGGTCAAGGACGACTCGCTGCTCGTGCTCGGCGGCCTGATCGACAACCAGCTCAGGGACAGCGTGCAGAAGGTGCCGGCGCTCGGCGACATTCCGCTGCTCGGCAACCTGTTCCGCTACCGCACGAACGACCGCTCGAAGAAGGACCTGATGGTGTTCCTGCACCCGAAGATCCTGCGCGACCCGGCCACCGAGGCCGCGGTGTCGAGCGAGAAGTACAACTACATGCGCACCGAGCAGCTGCAGATGCGCCAGGAGGACTGGCCGATCACGCCGCGCGCGCAGCGGCCGCTGCTGCCGGAGGTGCACGACTTCCTCGCCAGCCCGTCGCTGGACGGGCAGCCCGACCTGGTGCGGCCGCAGCCGGGCGCGGCGAACGGCGCCGGATCGCGGCGGTGAGCGCGGCGGCGGCCCCGGCCCGGGACGACGCCGCGCCGCGCCCGGCGCGGCCGAGCTTCGGCTACGCGCGCCGCCACGGCGTCGCGCTGACCGGCTGGCGCGACGGCACGGCCGAGATCGCCTGCCGCGACGACGTGCGCCCCGAGGTGCTGGCCGAGCTGCGCCGCCACTTCGGCGCGCCGCTCAGGCTCGCGCCGCTGCCGGCGGGCGAGTTCGAACGCCTGCTGCGCGACCTCTACGAGCAGGGCGACGACGCGCGCGCGATGGTGTCCGACCTCGACGAGCGCCTCGACCTCAAGACCCTGGCCGACGAGCTGCCCGAGCCCGAGGACCTGCTCGAGAGCGACGACGACGCGCCGATCATCCGCCTGATCAACGCGCTGCTGACCGAGGCGGTCAAGGAAGGTGCCTCGGACATCCACATCGAGCCCTACGAGAACCGGCTCGTCGTGCGCTTCCGCATCGACGGCGTGCTGCGCGAGGTGCTGAGCCCGCAGAAGGCGATCGCCGCCGCCGTGGTCAGCCGCATCAAGGTCATGGCCAAGCTCGACATCGCCGAGCGGCGCCTGCCGCAGGACGGCCGCATCTCGCTGCGCGTGGCCGGGCGGCCGGTCGACGTGCGCGTGTCGACGATCCCCGCCGGCCGCGGCGAGCGCGTCGTGCTGCGCCTGCTCGACAAGCAGGCCGGCCGGCTCGACCTCGCCCAGCTCGGCATGGACGACGGCGCGCGCGGGCTCCTGGAGGACCTGATCGCGCGTCCGCACGGCATCCTGCTGGTGACCGGGCCGACCGGCTCGGGCAAGACGACGACGCTGTACGGCGCGCTGCTCAAGCTCAACGACAGCTCGCGCAACCTGATGACGGTCGAGGATCCGATCGAGTACTACATCGACGGCGTCGGCCAGACCCAGGTCAACACGCGCGTCGACATGACGTTCGCGCGCGGCCTGCGCGCGATCCTGCGCCAGGACCCGGACGTCGTCATGGTCGGCGAGATCCGCGACCTGGAGACCGCCGAGATCGCCGTGCAGGCCTCGCTGACCGGCCACCTGGTGCTGTCGACGCTGCACACGAACTCCGCGGTCGGCGCCGTCGCGCGCCTGCGCGACATGGGCGTGGAGCCGTTCCTGCTGTCCTCGAGCCTGATCGGCGTGCTCGCGCAGCGCCTGGTGCGCGTGCTCGACCCGGCGCTGCGCGAGGCCTACGCGGCCAGCGCGCGCGAGCTGGCCGCATTCGGCCAGCCGGCCGACCTCGCCGCGACGCTGTACCGTCCGCGCGCCGACGCCGCGGCGGGCGGACGGCACGGCGGCTATCGCGGCCGCACCGGCCTGTACGAGCTGGTCGCCGTCGACGAGACGATGCGCCGGCTGATCCACGAGGGCGCGTCCGAGGCCGAGCTCGAGCGCCACGCGCGCACGCGCACGCCGTCGATCCTCCAGGACGGCTGGCGCAAGTGCCTGGCCGGCGTCACCTCGACCGAGGAAGCGCTGCGCGTCACGCGCGAGGAGTGAGCGCGTGGCTCAGTACGCCACCGTGACGCGCCGCCGCGGCGCGTCGTCGTTCTCGACGCGGTCGAGGATCGCGACCGCGTAGTCCGGCACGGTGATGCGGCTGACGCCGTCCGCGTCGGTCAGCAGCCGGTCGCCGCCGAGGCGGTAATGCCCGCTGCGCTCGCCGTCCTCGATCAGCGCGGCGGGACTCACGTACGTCCAGTCGACGGCGGCCGCGGACGCGCGGAACACCGCCAGCGCCTCGCCCTGGGCCTCGGCCTCCGGCTTCCAGGCGGCCGGGAAGTTCGGGTCGTCGATGACGCGCACGCCGGGTTCGACTTCGAGCGTGCCGGCGCCGCCGACCCAGACCAGGCGCTTCACGCCGGCGTCGGGCAAGGCCTCCAGCAGCGTGCGCGCGCCGGCCGGCACGGCGGAGGGATCGCCGTCGCGCCGCGCCGACAGGCTGGCGATCACCGCGTCGGCGCCGCGCAGCGCCGCCTCGTACGTGGCCGGGTCGGCGACGTTGCCGACGGCGACGCGCAGCCGTTCGTCGGCTGCCTTCAGGCGCGCGCGGTCGCGCACGATCGCGGTCACGTCGTGGCCGCGCCGCAGCGCCTCCTCGAGGATGGCGCCGCCGAGATGGCCGGTGGCGCCGAACAGCACGATCTTCATGGCATGCCTCTCTTCGCTCTTGCGACGGTGGGGCGCGCAGCATGCGCCGGACGATTGATCGGATATACGTCCCGCGGAACAATTCACTGTCGAGTCTGGCTGGACGATCCCGATGCACGCCACCGGCATCAACCTGAACCGCCTCGCCGTGTTCGCCGCCGTCGTGCGCGCCGGCTCGTTCACCGCCGCCGCCGCGCAGCTCGGCATGACCAAGTCGATGGCCAGCCAGCACCTGGCGCGGCTGGAGAAGGAGCTCGGCGTCTCGCTGCTGCTGCGCACGACGCGGCGCATGGTCCTGACCGAAGCCGGCGCGGCGTTTCACGCCGATTGCGAGAAGCTGCTCGCCGACGCCGAGGCGGCGATCCGGCGCATCGGTGCCGATCGCGCGACGCCGTCCGGTACGCTGCGCGTGACCGCGGCCGGCGACTACGGGCCCGCCGTGATCGCGCCGGCGCTGGCGAGCTTCGCGCGGCGCTTTCCGCAGCTGCGCGTCGAGCTGGTCGCCACCGACCGCATCGCCGACCCGATCGCCGAACGCTTCGACGTCGCGATCCGCGCCGGCTGGCTGCGCGATTCGAGCCTGCGCGCGACGCGGCTGGCCGCATTCCGGCAGCGGCTGGTGGCGTCGCCGGCCTACCTCGCCGAACGCGGCACGCCGCGCCGGCCGGAGGACCTCGCGCCGCATCGCTGGGTCGAGCTCACGGCGCTGTCCTCGCCGCTGCGCTGGACGTTCGCCGCGCCCGACGGCAGCCGGCGCACGGTGCGCGTGCGCGCCGCGTTCCAGGCCAACAGCACGCTGGCGGTGCGTGCGTTCGTGCTCGAGGGCGCGGGCCTGTCGGTGCTGCCGGACTACCTGGCCGACGAGGACGTGCGCGCCGGCCGGCTGGTGCACGTGCTGGCGCGCCACCGGCTGCCCGATGGCGGCATCCACGCGGTCTACCCGGATCGCCGGCCGCCGGCCAAGGTGCGCGCGTTCATCGACCACCTGCGCGAGGTGATGCCGCGCACGGACTGAGGCGGGCGCGGTTGGATTCGCGCCGCCAGCCTCTAGAATGCGGCACCCGACGTCTCTTCCGACCGCCCATGCCCGCCTTCGCCTACCAGGCGCTCGATCCCGACGGCAAGACGCAGCGCGGCGTGCTGCAGGGCGACACCGCGCGCGCCGTGCGCGGGCTCCTGCGCGAGCGCGGCCTCAATCCGCTCGCCGTCGACGAGGTGCGCGACGCCGGCGGCCGCGGCGCGTTCGCGCGGCGCGGGCTCGGCGGCGCGCAGCTCGCGCTGCTGACGCGCCAGCTGGCCACGCTGATCGGCGCCGGCCTGCCGATCGACGAGGCGCTCGGCGCGCTGTCCGAGCAGGCCGAGAACGAGCGCCAGCGCGCGCTGACCGTGTCCCTGCGCGCACGCGTCATGGAAGGCGCCGGCCTGGCGCAGGCGATGGCCGAGTTCCCCGACGCGTTCCCGGAGATCTTCCGCGCGACGATCGCCGCCGGCGAGCAGTCCGGCCGCCTCGAGGACGTGCTGCACAAGCTCGCCGACTACGCCGAGGCGCGCGACGCGCTGGCCCAGCGCGTGCTCGCCGCGCTGGCCTATCCGCTGCTGCTGACCCTGGTCGCGGTCGCCGTGGTCGCGGGCCTGCTGACCTGGATCGTGCCGCAGATCGTCGGCGTGTTCCAGAACCTGCACCAGGCGCTGCCGCTGGCGACGCGCGTGCTGATCGGCCTGTCGGCGTTCCTGCGCGCCTGGGGCTGGCTGATCCTGCTCGCGCTGGTCGCCGCGGCGGTCGGCGCGCGCCTGGCGCTGCGCGGCGAGGCGATGCGCTACCGCTGGCACGCGTTCGTGCTGCGCCTGCCGCTGGTCGGCCGGCTGACGCGCGCGGCGAACACGGCGCGCGCGACGCGCACGCTGGCCCTGCTCGCCGGCAGCGCGGTGCCGCTGCTCGACGCGCTCGGCATCGCCGCGCAGGTGGTGGCGAACCTGCCGATGCGCGAGGCGCTGCGCCGCGCCGCGTTCAAGGTGCGCGAGGGCAGCGCGTTCGCGCGCGCGCTCGGCGAGAGCGGCCAGTTCCCGCCGGTGGCGCTGCGCCTGATCGCCAGCGGCGAGCGCTCCGGCGAGCTGCCGCGCATGCTCGAGGAAGCCGCCTCCGAGCAGCAGCGCGAGCTCGACCGCTGGCTGGGCGCGCTGACCGCGCTGCTCGGCCCCGCCGTCATCGTCGGCGTCGGTGCGGTCGTGCTGTTCATCGTGCTGGCGATCCTGCTGCCGATCTTCAATCTCAACCAGATGGTCAAGTAGGGCCGGGGTCGGGAATGCGGCAGCGAGCATCGAATGCGCAACGCGCAGGCATAGGCAAAGCGGGCGCAGACTCTACAATCGGTGAATCCGGTGCCGAGGCATCGGTGACGCGGCCGTCCGCGATTCCCCATTCCCGATTCCCGATTCCCGGTTTCCACGCATGATCCGCTTCGACAACGTCGCCAAGCGCTACGCGTCCGGCCACGATGCGCTGGCCGAGCTCAGCTTCGAGATCGAGGCGGGCGAGATGGTGTTCGTGACCGGGCACTCGGGCGCGGGCAAGAGCACGCTGCTCAAGCTGATCGGCATGGTCGAGCGGCCGACGCGCGGGCAGATCGTGGTCAACCATGCCGATCTCGGCCGCGTGCGCCGCGGCGGCATCCCGCAGGTGCGCCGCGGCATCGGCATGGTGTTCCAGGACCACCGCCTGCTGACCGACCGCACGGTGTTCGACAACGTGGCGCTGCCGCTGCTGATCGCCGGCGTCGCGCGCGAGGAGATCGGCAAGCGCGTGCGCGCCGCGCTCGACAAGGTCGGGCTGCTGGCGAAGGAGAAGGCGGCGCCGGTCACGCTGTCCAGCGGCGAGCAGCAGCGCGTGGGCATCGCCCGCGCGATCGTCGGCAAGCCGCCGGTGATCATCGCCGACGAGCCGACCGGCAACCTCGATCCGCAGCTCTCGGCGGAGATCATGGGCCTGTTCGCCGAGTTCGGCGCGGTGGGCACGACCGTGCTGGTCGCCAGCCACGACCTCATGCTGATCAAGCGCCTGGCCAAGCGCGTGCTGGTGCTCGACCACGGCCGCCTGATCGACGACTTCCGGCCGCAGCCGAGGACGTCATGAGCCGCCAGGCCGAACGCACGACGCGCCGGCCGGCGCCGGCGCCGGCGCCGGCACCGCGCAAGGGCGCCGAGCCGCGCCGCCCGCGCACGCCCTGGCGCCGGCGCCTGACGGCGTGGCGCGACCAGCACCTGTACAGCTTCTTCTCGAGCCTGGGCCGCCTCGCCGCGCGGCCGTGGGCCAGCCTGCTCACCGTGCTCGTGCTCGGCTTCGCGCTGGCGCTGCCGCTCCTGTTCTTCCTGGTGTTCGACAACGCGCGCGCGCTGTCGGGCGGCCTGCGCGAGGCGCGCGAGGTGACCGCGTTCCTCAAGACCGCGGTCGACGCCGGCGAGGCGGCGTCGTTCGCCGAGGCGCTGCGCCGGCGCGCGGACGTCGGCGGCGTGCTGGTACGCACGCCGGAGCAGGGCCTGGAGGAATTCCGCCGGCTGTCCGGCTTCGGCGAGGCGCTCGACGCGCTCGAGGCCAATCCGCTGCCGACGGTGCTCGTCGTCACGCCGAAGGCGGGTACGGACGAGGAGCGTCCGGCGCTCGTCGCCGACCTCGAGGCCGACGCCCGCGTCGATCTCGTGCAGTACGATGCGCAGTGGCGGCGCCGGCTGTCCGGCATCCTGCATTTCGGCGAGCGCGTCGTCGCGATCGTCGCCGTGCTGCTCGCGCTGGCCACGCTGCTGGTGATCGGCAATACCGTGCGCATGGACATCCAGGCGCGCGCGGAGGAGATTTCGGTGATGCAGCTGATGGGCGCGAGCAACGGCTTCGTGCGCCGGCCGTTCCTGTACGCGGGCCTGTGGTACGGGCTGCTCGGCAGTGTGTTCGCGCTGCTCGTGGTCGGCGCGGCGCAGCTCGCCCTGGCCGAGCCGGTCGGGCGCCTGCTCGACAGCTACGCGCACCGCTTCGCGCTGCACGGCCTGGGCGCGGCCGAGGCGCTGGCCGTGGTCGGCGCGAGCGCCTTGCTCGGCTGGCTCGGCGCGTTCGCCGCGACCGCGCGCCACCTCGCCGCCGGGTGGCCGGGCGAATGAGCGGCGAGGCCCCGCTGACGCGGCACATCGCCAGCGACGAGCCGCGCGTGCTCGTCGTCGACGGCTCGCGCGTCGTGCGCCAGCTGATCGAGCGCGTGCTGAAGGCCGAGCTGCCGCACAGCGTCGTGATCGGCTGCGGCAGCGGCGCGGAAGCGCGCGCGCGGCTCGAGGAGGGCGTCGTCGACCTCGTCACCACCGCGCTGCGCCTGCCCGACGTCGACGGCGTCGAGTTCGCGCGCCAGGTGCGCGAGAGCGCCGCGCAGGCCTACATCCCGATCATCGTGGTGTCCGGCGACGTGCAGGAGCGGCTGGTCGCGCGCACGCTGTCGACGCACGTCACCGACTATTTCGACAAGTCGCTCGGCTTCGAGGCGCTGGCGGCGTTCATCCGCGGCTACGTGCGCCCGGCCGCGCCGGAAGGCGGCAGCGTGCTCTACGTCGAGGACAGCCGCGTCGTCGCGCTGGCGACCACGCGCATGCTCGAGCGCTCGGGCTTCGAGGTGACCCACGTGGTCAGCGTCGAGGCCGCGCTCGAGCGGCTCGAGGCGGCGCGCGCGCAGGGCCGCGGGCCGGGCGCGGACCTCGTGCTCACCGACGTCAACCTCAAGGGCGAGCTCGGCGGCGGCGACCTGCTCGACCGCATCCGCAACGGCTTCGGCTACGCCAAGGGCGAGCTGCCGGTGCTGGTCATGACCGGCGACGACAACCCCGCCAACCAGGCCGCGCTGCTGCGCGCCGGCGCCAACGACCTCGTGCACAAGCCGATCGAGGAGCGCCTGCTGGCGACCAAGCTGCAGTTCCAGCTGCGCGTCGCCCGGCGCCTGCGCGAGCGCGGAGGCGCCGCGCCGTGAGCGAGGACCGCGTCAGGCTCGATCCGTCGTGGAAGACGCGCGTCGGCGCCGAGTTCGAGCGCCCGCAGATGCGCGCGCTGGCCGAGTTCCTGCGCGCCGAGAAGCGCGCCGGCAAGGTGATCTACCCGCCCGGACCGCGGATCTTCGCCGCGCTGGACACCACGCCGTTCGACAAGGTCAAGGTGGTCATCCTCGGCCAGGACCCGTACCACGGCCCGAACCAGGCGCACGGGCTGTGCTTCTCGGTGCTGCCGGGCGTGCCGGTGCCGCCGTCGCTGGAGAACATCTTCGCCGAGATCGAGCGCGACCTGCGCATCCCGCGCCCGGACCACGGCTGCCTGCTGCCGTGGGCGCGCCAGGGCGTGCTGCTGCTGAACGCCGTGCTCACCGTCGAGCGCGGCCAGGCCGGCTCGCACCAGGGCAAGGGCTGGGAAGGCTTCACCGACGCCTGCATCGACGCGCTCAACCGCGAGCGTACCGGCATCGTCTTCCTGCTCTGGGGCAGCTACGCCCAGGCCAAGGGCAAGCTGATCGACTCGCTGCGCCACCGGGTACTGAAGGCGCCGCACCCGTCGCCGCTGTCGGCCTACCGCGGCTTCATCGGCTGCGGCCATTTCTCCCGCGCCAACGAGTACCTCGTCCAGCAGGGGCAGACCCCGATCGACTGGCGCCTGCCGCCGCGCGCCGAACTCGCGCTTGACTGAACGCCGGCGTACCGATCGGTCACTTTCTTTAATACCAATTGCAAAACAACGGGTTACGATTCGCCTCGTGGCCGGTCGGACGGGTCGCGCCTCTTCCCTATTACAAAACCAGGGAGTACAATACCGCTCAGTTCAGTTAATCCCCCGCAGGGGTCTCGTCGCGGGGGGAACTCCAGAAGGGTTTAGCACTCCAAGGAGCCGAGTGCTAAAGTGCTTCATTAGATGAGGAGTCCGTACGAATGAGCAATGCCTTGGTCGCCAGCAATTTCCCGGTGCCGAGCGCGGTAGGAAGCCTCGATGCCTATGTGAACGCCGTCCATCAGATCCCGATGCTGACCCAGGACGAGGAGCAGCACCTGGCCCGGCGCTTCATCGACGAAAGCGATCTGGAAGCCGCCAAGAAGATGGTGCTCTCGCACCTGCGCTTCGTCGTCCACGTGGCGCGCGGCTACTCCGGCTACGGCCTGCAGATCGGCGACCTGATCCAGGAGGGCAACATCGGCCTGATGAAGGCCGTCAAGCGCTTCAATCCCGAGCACGGCGTGCGGCTGGTGTCGTTCGCGGTGCACTGGATCCGGGCCGAAATGCATGAATTCATCCTGCGCAACTGGCGCATCGTCAAGGTGGCGACGACGAAGGCGCAGCGCAAGCTCTTCTTCAACCTGCGCAAGTCGAAGAAGCGCCTCGGCTGGATGAACGCCGACGAGGTCAACACCGTCGCGCGCGAGCTCGGCGTGCCGGCCTCGACCGTGCTCGAGATGGAAGCGCGCCTGAACGGACGCGACGTCGCGTTCGACGCGCCGGTCGACGCCGACGAGGACGAGCGCCCGTCGCCCGCCGCGTTCCTGATCGACCATGCGGCCGATCCGTACACCACGGTGGAAGCCGAGTCGGAGGAGGAATCCAGCCTCGACACGCTGCAGCGCGGCCTGGTCAAGCTCGACGAGCGTTCGCGCGACATCATCCAGCGCCGCTGGCTCAAGGACGGCGAGAAGGCGACGCTGCAGGAGCTGGCCGACGAGTACGGCGTCTCCGCCGAACGCATCCGCCAGATCGAAGCGAACGCGATGAAGAAGATGCGCGCGCTGTTCGTGGCCTGAGCCCCGGCGGCGCGTGCGGACCGCCGGTCCGCCGCACGATCCTGACGAACGGCCCCCGACGGGGCCGTTTCTTTTTTGCGCGCCGGCGCGCGCCATCCGGGCGGCGCCGATGCGGCCGATGCCGGATTCCCATCCGCATGCGCACGGGCCGCCGCGCCTCGCCGCCGAGTGTGGCGTACTCGTCAGGCCGGCGTACGCGCGCTACGCTCTCGCGATGTCCGACGGCGCCTACGAATTCGGCGAGTTCCGCTTCGTGCCTTCGACGCGCGAGCTGTGGCGGGCCGGCGAGCGCGTCGCGCTGCCGCGGCGCACGTTCGAATGCATCGAGCACCTGATCGCCCATCGCGATCGCGCGGTCGGCCGCGACGAGCTGGTCGACGCGGTGTTCGGCCGTCCGAACGTGTCGGACGCGCAGCTCGGCCAGATCGTGCTGCGCGCGCGCCGTGCGGTCGACGACGACGGCAACGGGCAGCACACGATCCGCACGATCGCCGGCTACGGCTACCGCTGGGTCGCCGAGACGCGCTTCGTCGGCGAGGCGCCGGCGCCGGAAGGTGCGGCCGCGCAGACCGTGCCGGTCCCTTCAGCGGCGACGCCGGCACGCGTCCCGGCACCGCCCGTGCCGAGCCGCCGCGCGCCGGCGCGGCGCCGGCGGCTGCTCGCGGCGGCGGCCGCGGTCGGCGTGCTCGCGCTGGCGACGGCGGCCTGGCTGGCGCCGCGCCCGCACCGGGACGCGCCGCCGGCGGCCTCGGCGCTGCCGGACGGCAGCGTCGCCGTGCTGCCGCTGCAGGTCGACGGCCTGCGCGAGGACGCCTGGATCCGCCTCGGCGCGATGGACCTGGTCGCCGAGCGCTTGCGCGAGGCCGGCCTCGGCGTGCCGCCGAGCGAGAGCGTGCTCGGCCTGCTGTCCGCCTCGCCGCAGCCGGCGGACGGCGAGGCCGACGCGCTGCGCCGGACGATCGGCGCGCAGACGCTGGTGCGCGGCCGCGCGGTGCGCAAGGCATCCGGCTGGCACGTCGAGCTCGCCGCCGCGCCGGCCGCGGGCCTCGCGGTGCCGGTGGCGTTCGACGCGGACGATCCCGTGCAGGCCGCGCGCGGCGCCGCCGACCTGCTGCTGGCCGCGCTCGGGCGCGTACGGCCGGCCGACGGCGAACGCGACGCCGGCCTCGACGAGACGCTGCAGCGCGCCCGCGCCGCGATGCTGGCCAACGAGCTGGACACCGCCCGCTCGATCCTGCGCGCCTCGCCCGTGCTCGCCGAGCGCCCGGCGCAGCTCGCCTACCGCCTGGCGCAGGTGGATTTCCGCGCCGGCCAGCTCGACCGCGCCGAAGCCGCGCTCGACCAGGTGCTCGCCCAGCCGGCGACGCAGGCCGACGCGGGCCTGCGCGCGCAGGCGCTGATCGCGCGCGGCGCGACGCGCACCCGCCGCGGCGCGTTCGCCGAAGGCGGACGCGACTACGACGCCGCGCTGGCCGCGCTCGGCGGCGACGGCCCGCCGCTCGAGCGCGGCCAGGCGCTGCTCGGCCGCGGCAACAGCCGCGTCGCCGAACACCGCTTCGACGAGGCGCTGGCGGATTTCGGCCATGCGCGCACGGACCTGGAAGGCGCCGGCGACGCGCTCGGCGTCGCCCGCGTCGACGCGAACCTCGGCATGCTCGAGCTCTACCGCGGCCGTCCGGCCGCGGCGCTCGCCTACCTGCCGGGCGCCGCCGACCGCTTCCAGTCGTTCGGCGCATTGCACGAGCTGCTGCTGACGCTCACCGGCCTGGTCGAGGCGCAGCTCGCGATGCTGCAGCGCGACGCCGCCTGGGCGACCGTGGAGCGGGCGAGCGCGCTGCGCGAGCGCATCACCGACCCGGACCAGCGCGTCGACCTGCTGCTCAACCGCGCGCAGGTGCTGGCCGGGTCCGGCCGCTACCGCGAGGCGCAGGCCGCATTGGCGCAGGCCGGCGGCATCCGCACCTCGGGCAATCGCGTGCTGCTCGCGCGCCAGCGCGCGCTGGCCGCCGACCTCGCCGCGCGCCTGGGGCGCTGGGACGAGGCCGAGGCGGCGACCGCGGCCGCGCTGGCCGACTGGCCGCCCGCCGGCGCCGACGGCGACCGCGCCACCGTGCTGCTGGTGCGCCAGCGCGCATTGCTCGCGCTCGGCCGCGACGAGGCCGCGCGGCCGCTGCTGGACCGCACGCGCGCCGCGCCGGCCGCGCCGGCCGAGGAGCCCGGCGGCGTCGCCGAGGCGCTGGCGATGGCCGAGTGGCTGTACCAGGCCGGGGACGCCGCGCGCGCGGCGCGCTGGTTCCGCTTCGCCGCGGCCAGCGCCGACCGGCGCGGCGTGCCGGCGGAGATCGTCGCCGTCGCGGCGTCGTGGTCGCCGCTGCTGCTCGATGCCGGCGCGACGGACGAGGCCGCGGCGGCGATCGGCCGCGTCGCGTCCTGGGCCGCGCGCGACTTCGATTGCGCGCTGCTGCAGCTGCGCCTGTTCCATGCGCTCGGCCAGCGCGACGCCTGGCTGAACGCGCTGCGCCAGGCGCAGGCGCTGGCCGGCGAGCGCGAGATCCCCGCCGCCGTGCTCGTGCCGCGCGCGTTCGACGACCACGGCGCCGTGCAGCTGACCGGCGCGGCCGAGGCCGCGCGCCGGCCGCCGCCGTAGCCGCACGTTCCCGGCCTGCCGCGCCGGCTGGCATGCGGTTGGAACGCGTTCGGCACGCGCACGCGCCGGGCGGCGCCGGCGGCGCGCCTCCGCACGGCACGCGCCGCGCGACGCGAAGCGACTCCGCGGCGTGCCGGCCGCGCGGCGATCTCGCGCGCCGCCTCCGCTCGCCGGATCCTTTGCCCGAGGCCGCCGATGCGCACGGATCCGGCCATGGCCCTTGCCGCGTGCCGCCGCGCATCGCGCGCTAACACGGCCGTCACGCCGTTGGAATGCGGATGGAGCGACAGGCGCCGCGGCCTGGGCGAGCCTGCGCGAATCGCGCTGCCGCCTCCGCGCGGCCGGCGAGAACGATGCGAAGCGGATCGGCGCCGCCGTGGCGGCGCGACCGCCGCACCCGCGCGAACGGCTTCGTTCGCCCAGCCATTGGAGATCCTGCAGCATGTCGCAATCCGCCTCTCCTGCCGCCCGCCGCACGCCGTCGCTGCGCGGCGGGCATCCGACGCTCCTCGGGCTGGCGGCGCTCGTCGCCGCGGCCGGGCTCCTGCCGCCCGCGTCCGCGGGCTCCGCCGCGCAGGCCGGCGCGGTGCCCGCGCCCGCGCGCGGCCTGTCGCTCGTGCCCTCGTCGGCGGCCGGGCCGGCGCTGGCACCGACCGCCGAGCACTTCAACGTCTGCTGCTTCACCACCTCGATCGCGGCGGCGGACCTCACCGGCAGCGGCAGGCTCGACATCGTCACCGGCAACGGCATGAGCTTCGACGTCTCGGTGCTGCTCGCCGACGGCGCCGGCGGCTTCGCCGAGCCGTACAGCCTGCCGCTCGACAACGCCACCAACGGCCGCGTCGCGGTCGCCACCGGCGACGTCACCGGCGACGGCCGCGTCGACATCGTCGCCGCCGGCTTCAACGCCGACGAGGTGGTGGTGTTCCCGGGCGACGGCGCCGGCGGCTTCGGCGACGCGCTGCACCTGACGATCGGCAGCGGGCAGACCCCGTACGACGTGACGCTCGCCGACGTCGACGGGGACGGCCGCCTCGACATCGTCACCGCGAACAACGAGAGCGCCAACATCTCCGTGCTGGCCGCCGACGGCCAGGGCGGCTTCGCCGCCGCGGCGAACTTCGCGGCCGGCGCGTACCCGGTCGCGATCGCGATCGGCGATCTCGACGGCGACGGCCATGCGGACGTCGTCACCGCGAACGCCGGCAGCCTCGACGTCTCGGTGCTGCACGGCGACGGCGCCGGGCATTTCGCCGCGCCGGCGAGCCTGTCGATCGGCGCCGACGCGCAGCCGTTCGCGGTCGCCGTCGGCGACGTGACCGGCGACGGCCACGCCGACATCGTCACCGCCAACGCGGCGATGGACGGCTCGCCGTTCCCGCCGCCGGAGCTGCCCGGCACGGTCTCGCTGCTCGCCGGCGACGGCGCCGGCGGCTTCGCCGCCGCGGTGCAGCTCTCGGCCGGCAGCGGCGAGGGCCGTGCGCACGCGGTCGCGCTCGGCGACGTGACCGGCGACGGCAGGGCCGACATCGTCGTCAGCCGGCCGAACGCCAACAGCGCCGCGATCCTGGCCGGCGACGGCGCCGGCGGCTTCGCGCCGGCGGTGACGACGCCGACCAGCGTCGGTCCGAGCCCGGTCATGATCGCCGACGTCACCGGCGACGGCCACGCCGACGTCGTCACCGGCAACGCGGTCAGCGCGAACATCTCGGTGCTGCCCGGCGACGGCGCCGGCCACGTCGGCTTCGCCGGCCTGTACGGCGCCGGCCGCTACACGCACTCGGTCACGTCCGCCGACTTCGACGGCGACGGCCGCGCGGACCTCGCCACGGCGAACCTGTCGAGCAACGACGTCTCGGTGCTGCTCAACGACGGCGCCGGCGGCTTCCGCGCCGAGGTGCGCCATCCGGTCGGCGACTCGCCGACGTGGATCACCAGCGGCGACGTCAACGGCGACGGCAAGGCCGACCTCGTCACCGCGAACCTCGGCGGCGGCACGGTCTCGGTGCTGCTCGGCGACGGCCACGGCGGCTTCGCCGCGGCGCAGGACTTCGGCGTCGGCGAGGGCTTCCAGACGCCGTATGCGGTGACGCTCGGCGACGCCAACGGCGACGGCAAGCTCGACATCGCCACCGCCAACACGAACATCGCCAACGACAGCGCCTCGGTGCTGCTCGGCGACGGCACCGGCCAGTTCGGCCCGGCCCTGATGATGCCGGTCGGCGACCAGGGCGTGTTCAGCCCGCAGGGCGTCGTGCTCGCCGACGTCACCGGCGACGGCAAGGCCGATCTCGTCACGGCGAACCTCGCCGCGGACAACCTCTCGCTGTTCGTCGGCGACGGCGCCGGCGGCTTCGCCGCCGCGACGCACATCGCCACCGGCCCGGGGCCGACGATGGTCGCCGCCGCCGACGTCACCGGCGACGGCAAGGTCGACCTGGTCGTGCTGAACCAGCCCGAGCAGGCCGTCGAGGTGCTGGTCGGCGACGGCGCCGGCGGCTTCTCGATCCCGTCGAGCTATGCGATCTATCCGGAGGTCGAGCAGATGGAGTTCAAGCCCTGGCCGTGGGGCATGGCCGTGGTCGACGTCGACGGCGACGGCAAGCTCGACATCGTCACCGCGAACACGCAGAACGACACCGTCTCGGTGCTGCCGAACGACGGCCACGGCGGCTTCGGCACGTACGCCTGGTACTGCACCGGCGCGCAGCCGGGCGCGGTCGCGATCGCCGACGTCGACGGCGACGGCCGTCCGGACGTGGTGACCTCGAACCGGCTGAACGACAACGTCGCCGTGCTGTTCAACCGCAGCGCCGGCGACCGCATCTTCGGCGACGGCTTCGAGGCGCTCTGATCAGTACAGGTCGATCGGATCGACGTCGATCGACCAGCGCAGCGCGCGCTCGCCGGGGAGCGCGCGCAGCGCGTCCAGCCACGGCGGCAGGAACGCCTGCAGCGCGGCGCGTTCGGTCGCCTCGAGCAGCACCTGGCCGCGATGGGCGCCGGCGCGGCGCGCCATCGGCGCATCCAGCGGGCCGTGCGCGCACACCGACGCATCGCCCGCCGCGGCGGCCGCGGCGGCGGCGAGGAACGCATCCAGCCGCTCCTTGCGTTCCGCTTCGGCGCGCAGCAGCGCGAAATGCGCGAACGGCGGCAGGCCGGCCTGGCGCCGGTCGTCGAGCAACTGCACGGCCAGCGCGCGATAGCCGCCGCCGAGCAGCACGCCGAGCAGCGGATGCGCCGGATCGTGCGTCTGCAGGATCACCTCGCCGGGCCGCTGCGCGCGGCCGGCGCGGCCGGCCACCTGCACGACGAGCTGGCCGAGCCGCTCGCTGGCGCGAAAGTCGACGCTGTACAGGCCTTCGTCCACGCCGACCACGACGACCAGCGTCAGGTGCGGCAGGTCGTGTCCCTTGGCCAGCATCTGCGTGCCGACCAGGATGCGCGCGCCGGCGCCGGGCAGGCGCTCGAGCAATGCGTCGCGCATGCGCCGGCCGCGCGTCGAGTCGCGGTCCACGCGCAGCACCGGCACGCCGGGAAAGCGCGCGGCCAGCGCCTCCTCGAGGCGCTCGGTACCTTCGCCGACGGGCGCCAGCGCCAGCCCGCCGCAGGACGGGCAGGCGGCCGGAACGGGCTGCTCGCGTCCGCAGTGGTGGCAGCGCAGGCGGCCGGCGCCGCGATGCAGCGTGAGCGGCCGCTCGCAGTCCGCGCAGCGCGCGCTCCAGGCGCAGTCGCGGCAGAGCAGCACCGGCGCGTAGCCGCGCCGGTTGCGGAACACCAGCACCTGCTCGTCGCGCGCCAGGCAGGCGGCGATCGCGTCCAGCGCCGGCGCGGAGAGGCCGTGATGCAGCCGCTGGCGGCGCAGGTCCACCACGCGCAGCGCCGGCGGCGCGGCCTGGCCGGCACGGTGGTCCAGGCGCAGCACGCGGTAGCGCCCTGCCGCGACGTTGGCCAGGCTTTCCAGCGACGGCGTCGCCGAGCCGAGCACCACCGGCACCTCGAGCGCCTTGGCGCGCACGACGGCGAGGTCGCGCGCGTGGTAGCGCCATCCCTCCTGCTGCTTGTACGAGGCGTCGTGCTCCTCGTCGACGACGAGCACGCCGGGCCGCGCCAGCGGCACGAAGATCGCCGAGCGCGTGCCGAGCACGACCGGCGCGTCGCCGCGCGCGGCGGCGAGCCAGACGCGCGCGCGCTCGACCTCGCCCAGGCCCGAATGCAGCGCGGCGACGTCGATGCCGAGGCCTTCGCGGAAGCGCGCCAGCGCCTGCGGCGTCAGCGCGATCTCCGGCACCAGCACCAGCGCCTGCCGCCCGCGCGCGACGCAGTCGCGGATGATCTCGAGATAGACCTCGGTCTTGCCGCTGCCGGTCACGCCGTCGAGCAGGAACGGCGCGAAACCGCCGGCGGCGGCGATCACCGCCGTGGCGGCCGCGTGCTGCTGCGCGTTGAGTGCGGGACCCGCGCGCGGCGCGGCCGGCGCCGGCGCGGCGGCGACGCGCTCGATCCAGTCGCGTGCGGCCGCGGTGCGTCGCGCCGCGGCGAGATCGGCCAGCCGCTCCGCCGGCAACGGGCCGCCGGCGAGCCGCTCGAGCAGCTCGCCGATACGCGTGCCACGGCGCCGGCCCGGGTCGGCCAGCGCGGCGCGGCCGGCCGGCGTCAGTCGGACCTGCGTCCCGGGCGCCGGCGGCGGCAGCGGGCGCGGCGCGCGCAGCGCGACCGGCAGCGCCGTCTGCAGCACCTCGCCGAGCGGATGCTGGTAGTAGCGCGCGGCCCAGCGCAGCGTGGCCATCAGCTCGCCGGTCAGCAGCGGCGCGGGGTCGAGCACCCGCTCGACGGCCTTGAGGCGGCTCTCGTCGAGGTCGGAAGCGTCGGTGCGCTCGACGACCAGGCCGACGACCCGGCGCCGGCCGAACGGCACGAGCACGCGGCAGCCCGGCGCCGCCTCCCCGGTCCCGGGCGCGGCGCGGTAGTCGAACAGCGTGTTCAGCGGGACGGGAAGGGCGAGGCGCAGGATCGAGGTCATGGCGGAGAGATGCGCAAAACCCGCGCAACGGCGAGTGTAGCCGAGCGGCGGCCGCGCTCCGTTTCGGTTTGCGCACGGTTTCTCACGAAACCTTCAGGAACGGGGGTTAACTGCCCACCCCTGCGAGGAATTTCCGCTTATCCACAACATCTGTGGATAACTCTGTGGATCAGCATGGTCGCAAGCGCCCGGGAAGCGCGCCGCTGAGCCATGTTCCTCTCGTTGGCGAATGTTTAATCAATCTGTAATGTGGCTTATGTTTCAACGAGTTGCATGTTACGGCGCGGGGGCGGTACGGGCCGGTCGCGGCCCATGCGCGGCGCTGCCGCCAGGCGCCATACGGCTGTGCACAACCGCTTGACAGAGGGGGGTATGCTCGTTCCTCCAGGCCTGATGCGGGATGCAGGTCAACGCATCGCTCCGGGCCGCGTTATACGCGGGGAAGAAGCCGCCTGCCGGATGCCGATGCTCGCCGACCGCTGCCTGATGACCGGACCCGAACGCCTGTCCGCCGCGACCGCGGTCGACGACGAGCAGGCGATCGAGCGCTTCCTGCGCGACGTGGAGCGGCGCGCGCTGCGCATGGCCGAATTCGCCACGCGCCAGCGCGAGGAGGCGCTGGACCTGGTGCAGGACGCGATGTTCGCGTTCGTGCGCCGCTACGGCGCGCGCACGCCGCAGGAGTGGCCGCCGCTGTTCTGGCGCGTGCTCGACAGCCGCATCCACGACTGGCACCGGCGCCGGCGCGTGCGCGGCCGCTGGCTGGCCTGGCTGGAACGCGACGAGGACGCGCCGGCGGACGATCCGATCCTCGCGCTGGCCGATCCCGCCGAGCCCGGCCCGCTCGCCCGCCTCGCCGACGGCGAGGCGGCGGCGGCGCTCGACGCGGCGCTCGCGGATCTGCCGCTGCGCCAGCGCCAGGCGTTCCTGCTGCGCCTGTGGGAAGGGCTGGACGTCACCGCGACCGCGCGCGCGATGCGCTGCAGCGAAGGCAGCGTCAAGACGCATCTTTCGCGCGCGCTGGTCAACCTGCGCAGCCGCCTGGGAGCGCACCGATGAAGAACGGGCCGGAAGAACCCTGGATCGGGCGCACGCTGGCGCTGCTCGACCGCTCGGCGGACGACCTCGACGCCGCGACGCTGTCGCGCCTGCGGCGCGCGCGGCACGCGGCGCTGGAGCAGCCGCGCGTCGCCTGGCGCCCGGGCTGGCTGCTCGGCGGCGGCTTCGCCGGCGCGGCGCTGGCGCTCGCGCTCGCCTTCGGTTCGGCCGGGCGCCAGGCGCTGCAGGCGCCGCCGCGCCTGGCGCCGGCGCCCGCGGCCGAGGCCTTCGTCGACGACGGCCCGGAGTTCTATGAAGATCTCGATTTCTACGCCTGGCTCGATGCCGCGCAGCCGTCGCCGCACGACTGAGGCCGCGTGCAGGCGCGCGCTGCGCGCGCTCGCGCTGGCCGGCCTGCTGGCCGCGGCGGATGCCTGCGCGCAGCCGGCCGGCGCGCCGCCAGCACCGGCCGTCGCGGCCGAGGCCGAGGCGCTGCCCGTCGCCTGGACGGCGCTGACGCCGCAGGAGCAGGCGGTGCTGGCGCCGCTGCGCGAGGACTGGGCGCAGTGGCCGCCCGCGCAGCAGCAGCGCTTCCGCCGCATCGCGGCGCGGTGGCAGGCCGCGCCGGAGCGGCGCGAGGCGATCGAGCGGCGGCTGCAGCGCTTCGGCGCGATGACGCCGGCGCAGCGCGCGGCGTTCGTCGCGCGCTACGAGGCGTTCCGGGCGCTGCCGCCCGAGCGCCAGGAGGCGCTGCGCCGCGCCGCGCAGCGCTTCCGCGCGCTGCCGCCCGAGCAGCGCCGGCTGCTGCGCCAGCGCTACGAGCGCGCGACCGGCGACGCGCCGCCGCCGCAGCGGTGAGCCGTGCGCGTCAGGTGATCGCGAGGCTGACGATCAGCGCGCCGGTCAGCCCGAAGCTCAGCATGACCAGGTAGCACAGGCCGGTGAACGCGTACTTCAGCAGCGTCATCGGCCAGCCCTGGCCGTAGACGCGCTTCTGCATCAGCAGCAGGTAGATCGGCAGCCAGATCCACATCACGTCGCGCACGAACTTGAGCAGCGGCAGCACGGCCGGCGCGGCGTCGGCCAGGCCGTCGATCAGCATGTGCACGACCGCCAGCAGCAGCAGCGACATGAAGATGTACGCATGGCTGTGCAGCGCGACGATCAGGTGCTCCATGTACAGCCGGCGCTTGAACAGGTAGACGATCTTCAGCAGCACCGCGAACAGCGGCATCAGCACGAACAGCGTCTGCGGCAGCACCGAGAACACGCCGGCGATCAGGTGGCGCGGGTCGCGCCGCGCCGCGTTGACGTTCTCCTTGGCGCGCAGCGCCAGCTCGTTGAGCTTGGCGTTCGCGAACGACGGCAGCCAGCCGAGGTGGACCGGGTTCGCGACCGGGTCCCAGGGCGTGCCGTCAATCGAGAACGTCTCCTCCTCGTCGTCGGGATCCGGCGGCGGCGGCGCGCCGCGCGCGACCGCGGCGTCGCGCGCGCGCAGCCACGCCAGGCGCTGCTCGGACTTGCGGCGGATCGCGTCGGCGGCCTTGTCCAGCGACGCCCTGGCCGACTCGGGCATGTTCGGCGAGCGCTTGGCCGTTTCGATGCCGTCGAGCGCCTTCTGCGTGCGCTTGGCGAGGTCGGCCTCGCTCTGCGCGCCCTCGATGCCCTTCTGGCCCTCGCCGAGGTCGAAGTGCAGGTCGCCCAGGTTCAGGCTGGCCTGGATCGCGAAGAACGAGATCACGCACAGGAAGAAGAACAGGCGGAACGGCGTGACGTAGCGCGTGCGGCGGCCGGCGAAGTACTCCAGCGTCAGGAAGCCCGGGCGGAAGTACAGCGGCAGGATGCTGCGGAAGATGCGCGAGTCGACGTTGAAGATCGTGTCGGCGACGTCCGACAGCACGTTCGCGAGGTGCCGGACCATGCCCTTCTCGGGCTGGCCGCAGGCGTAGCAGTACGGCCCGTACATCGGCGCGCCGCAGTTCGCGCACGCCTTCGCTGGGCCCGCGGCGGGCGGACCGGCGGTCTCGGTGGTCATGCGGCTCCCGTCTTCCTCGTCACGCGAACGACCCGCACTCGGGTACACTGGACGGTCAGGCCGCCCCAATGACCTCCATTCTAGCGACTCCACGGCCGCGCCTGGCGCGCGAGCTGAAAGAAACCGTCGTGCTCGCGCTGCCGCTGGTCGTCAGCCAGCTGTCGGCGGTGGGCATGAACGCCATCGACGCCGTGCTCGCCGGCCATCACGGCGCGACGACGCTCGGCGCGGTCGCGGTCGGCGCCGGCATCTGGTCGCTGGCGGTGGTCGTCGCGATCGGCGTGACGATGGCCGTGCCGCCGTCGGTCGCGCAGCTCTACGGCGCCGGCCGCCACGCGGAGATCGGCGCGCTGTTCCGCCAGGCGCTGTGGCTCGCGGCCGCCCTCGGCGCGCTGTTCTGGTTCGGCGTGCGCAACAGCGCGCCGCTGGTGCGCCTGATCGGCGTGGATCCGGCGCTGTACGACCCGGTCGACGGCTTCCTGCGCGGCGTGTCCTGGGGCGCGCCGGCGCTGGCGGTGTTCTTCACGCTGCGCGGCATGAGCGCAGGCGTGGGCATCACGCGGCCGACGATGTACTTCAGCCTGATGGCGCTGGTCGCGCTCGGCCCGATCGCCTACGTGCTGCTGCACGGCCGGCTCGGCCTGCCGGCGCTCGGCGCCGGCGGCATCGGCCTGGCGACCGCGATCGTGCTCTGGCTGGAGACGATCGCGTTCGGCATCTACCTGCTCGCGCACCGCGGCTACGCACCGTTCGCCCTGTTCGCGCGCGTCGAGCGCCCGAACCCGCGCGCGATCGGCGAGCTGCTGCGCATCGGCGTGCCGATGGGCGTGACGGTGTTCATGGAAGCCAGCCTGTTCATCGCCACGACGCTGGCGATGGGCACGCTCGGCGCGACCACGGTGGCGAGCCACCAGATCGCGCTCAACGTCGCCGCGCTGTTCTTCATGATCCCGCTCGGCATCGCCATGGCGACGACGGTGCGCGTCGGCCACGCGGTCGGCCGCGGCGACGCGCAGGCGCTGCGCCTCGCCGGCCTGGCCGGCTTCGGCCTGACGCTGGGCACGCAAACCGTGTCCGGGCTGCTGATGGTCCTGCTGCCGACGACGATCGCCGGGTTCTACTCCAGCGACGCCGGCGTGGTCGCGCTGGCCGCGCAGCTGATGCTGCTGGCGGCCGTGTTCCAGTTCCCCGACGGCTTCCAGGTCGTCGCCAACGGCGCGCTGCGCGGCCTCAAGGACACGCGCATCCCGATGTTCGTCACCACGTTCGCCTACTGGGGCGTGGGCATGCCGGTCGGCTGGTGGCTGGCGTTCCCGCACGGGCTCGGCGCGCGCGGCATGTGGTTCGGCCTGATCGCCGGCCTGACCGTCGCCGCCGTGCTGCTGTCGCGGCGCTTCTGGAAGCTCGCCCGCCGCCCGGCCCTCGCCGTGACCTGAGCGGGATGCCGGCGGTCGCGGATTTCGAGTAGGCTCGTTCGCAGACGCGGCCAGGAGGCCGCGACCAGGAGCGCTTCGATGTCCAGAGAGCACCCCGGCGTGATCCGCCGCTTCTTCCGCGGGCTGTGGAACGCGTTGAACTTCACGCGCCGGCTCGTCTTCAACCTGATCTTCCTGCTCCTGCTGGTCGGCTTCCTGGCCGCGGTGTTCGCCGGCCGTCCGGCGCTGGCGCCGCGCACGGCGCTGGTGCTCGATCCGAAGGGCTCGATCGTCGAGCAGTACAGCAGCGACCCGACGCAGCGCGCGCTGACGAACCTGTCCGGCAGCGAGGCCCGGGAGGTGCAGCTGCGCGACCTCCTGCGCGTGATCGACGCGGCGGCGAAGGACGCGCGCATCGAGCGCATCGTGCTCGTGCCGGACGACATCGACAGCGTGGGCCTGGCGACGCTGCGCGACCTCGGCGCCGCGCTCGACCGCTTCCGCGCCGCCGGCAAGGAGATCGTCGCGGTCTCCGGCGGCATGGGGCAGAGCCAGTACCTGCTGGCCGCGCACGCGAACCGCATCCTGCTCGATCCGGACGGCGCCGTGCTGCTGGAGGGCTTCGCGAACTACCGCAGCTACTTCAAGGACGCGCTCGACAAGCTCGGCGTGCAGGTGCACCTGATCCGCGTCGGCGCGTTCAAGTCCGCCGGCGAGCCGTACATCCTGAACCAGGCCTCGGACGCGGCCAAGGAGGCCGACAGCTACTGGATGGGCGGGCTGTGGCAGGAATACCTGGCCGAGGTCGCCGCACTGCGCAAGATCGACGCGGCCAAGATCGGCGACGACATCGCCCATTACGACGAGCGCGTCGCCGCGCACCAGGGCGACCTGGCCAAGCTCGCCCTCGAGCAGAAGCTGGTCGACCAGCTCGCCACGCGCTCCGAGGCGCGCGCGCTGCTGCGCGCGCAGGGCGTGGCCGAAGGCAGCGACGGCTTCCGCCAGGTCGACTACCGCAAGTACCTCGCCTCGCTCGGGCCGGACGTGTCCGGCCTGCGCGGCCCGCAGGTCGCCGTGGTCGTCGCCCAGGGCGAGATCGTGCCCGGCGAGCAGCCGCCCGGCATGGTCGGCGGCCGCTCCACCGCGCAGCTGGTGCGCGCCGCGCGCGAGGACGACCGGGTCAAGGCGATCGTGCTGCGCGTCGACTCGCCCGGCGGCGACGCCTATTCGTCGGAGCTGATCCGCCGCGAGCTCGCGCTGGCGCGCGAGGCGAACAAGCCGGTCGTCGTCTCGATGGGCGACGTCGCCGCGAGCGGCGGCTACTGGATCGCGATGGACAGCGACGAGATCTGGGCGCAGCCGACGACGATCACCGGCTCGATCGGCATCTTCGGCCTGTTCGTGACCGTGCCGGAGACGCTGGCCAAGCTCGGCATCCACACCGACGGCGTCGGCACGACGCCGCTGGCCGGCACGCTCGACATCCGCCGGCCGCTGTCGCCGCAGCTCGAGACGATCCTGACCCACGTGATCCGGCGCGGCTACGACGAGTTCATCGGCCGCGTCGCCAAGGCGCGCGGCAAGACGCCCGAGCAGATCGAGGCGGTGGCGCAGGGGCGCGTCTGGGACGGCAGCCAGGCCAAGGAGCGCGGGCTGGTCGACAAGCTCGGCGGCCTGGACGACGCGATCGCCGCTGCGGCGGCGCGCGCGAAGCTCGGCACGGACTACCAGGTGCGCTACGTCGAGCGCGAGCTCAGCGCCTGGGAGCGCCTGGCGCTGAGCTTCAGCGGCAGCGAGGCGGTGGTGCGGCTGGCGCGCTACGCCGGCTTCGCGTTGCCGGCCGGCGCGATCGCCGACGCGGACGCGCGCCAGATCGCCGGCGTCGTGGAATCGCTGCGCGGCAAGCGCTACGGCGCGTTCGCGCACTGCTTCTGCGACCTGCGCTGAGGCGCGGACGGGCGGCGTCGCGCTGCCCGCCGCCTGCGTCGGCGGCCTGCGGCGCGGTCAGCGCAGCGCGGCGTTGATCCTCGCCAGCGCCGCCGCGCCCGGGCAGAGCTCCTTCTCCGCCAGCGCGTTGAGCGGCGTGGCCACCGTGCCGAGGTGGCCGTGCAGGTCCTCGGCGCCGGCGTCGACGTAGAGCAGGCCGGTGACGATCTCGCCGCGCGCCTGGCGCGCGTGCACGTAGTTCATCGCGGCGATGCGGTCGCCCGGATCGTAGGTGGCGTCGAGCTTGCGCAGGCGCAGCCGGCTGCCGTCGTGCTGCTCGATCTCGACGACCTCGCCGGGCGCGTAGTCGATCTCGATCGGCGCCTGCGGCGCGACGACGTCGAGCCGGTTGACCGCATCGTTGTGCTCGCGCACGTAGTCGTAGCTCTTCGTGCTGCCGGCGTGGTTGTTGAACGCCACGCAGGGGCTGACCACGTCGACGAACGCGGCGCCGCGATGGGCGATCGCGGCCTTGATCAGCGGCACGAGCTGGCGCTTGTCGCCGGAGAAGCCGCGCGCGACGAAGCTGGCGCCGAGTTGCATCGCCAGGCCCACGAGGTCGATCGGCGTATCGGTATTGGCCACGCCCTTCTTCGACACCGAGCCCGGGTCGGCGGTGGCGGAGAACTGGCCCTTGGTCAGCCCGTACACGCCGTTGTTCTCGACGACGTAGACCATGTTCACGCCGCGCCGGATCGCGTGCACGAACTGGCCGATGCCGATCGACGCCGAGTCGCCGTCGCCGGACACGCCCAGGTAGATCAGGTCGCGGTTGGCCAGGCTCGCGCCGGTCAGCACCGAGGGCATGCGGCCGTGCACGGTGTTGAAGCCGTGCGACGGGCCGAGGAAGTAGTCCGGCGTCTTCGAGCTGCAGCCGATGCCGGAGAGCTTGGCCACGCGGTGCGGCTCGATCGAGAGCTCCCAGCAGGCGTGGATGATCGCGGCCGAGATCGAGTCGTGGCCGCAGCCGGCGCACAGCGTGGAGATCTTGCCCTCGTAGTCGCGGCGCGTGAAGCCGATCGCGTTGCAGGCGAGCTGCGGGTGGTGCAGCCTGGGCTTGGCGATGTAGGTCATGCGGGCGCCTCCGTCGAAGCGGCGCGCCGCCGCAGGCGGACGGCGAGCTCGCGCGAAGCCAGGATCAGCACGCCGGCGCCGGCGTACGCCGGCCCTGCCGACGCGCTGCCGGGATTGAAGCCGGCGTCGAGCATCCAGGTCAGCAGGCCGCCGGCGAGGTAGAACAGGCCGAGCAGCGTGACCAGGACCATGTGCGCGAGCCACAGCCAGCGCGGCTGCGTCAGCAGCGTGGTCAGCCAGGCCAGCAACGCGCACAGCCAGGGCACGGTGCCGCCGAGCTGCGCGACGGTCATTTCCGCCACGGGATCGTCCGCGGGCAGCGTGGCCGGCGAGGGAAAGAACGCGCTGCCGACCAGGACCGCGGCGGCGAAGCCGATCAGCAGGAACAGCATCGCGCGCATCGTCAGGCCACCCGCTCGTGCTGCGCGGCCGGGCGCAGCGCCTCGCCGATCGCCGCGGCGATGAAGCGCGCGGTGATCGGCGTGCCGTCGTAGTGCAGGACCGGCTCGAGCCGCGCCGGATCGATGCCGAATTCGTTGACGATCATCGTGCGCAGCTGGCCGTCGCGGTTCTGCTCGACGACGAACACGCGCTCGTGCGCGGCGACGAAGTCCGCGACCGCGGACGCGAACGGGAACGCGCGCACGCGCAGCGTGTCCAGGTGCAGGCCGCGCGCCTCGAGCGCGGCGACCGCCTCGTCCATCGCCGGCGCCGTCGAGCCGAAGTGGATCGCGCCGTAGCGCGTGCTGCGCTTCGCCGCGCGCTCGATCGGCGGCGGCACCAGCGCCGTGGCCGTCTCGAACTTCCGCAGCAGCCGCTGCATGTTGTGCACGTAGTCCGGCCCGCGCTCGGAATAGCGCGCGTACGCGTCGCGCGAGGTGCCGCGGGTGAAGTACGCGCCGCGCGAGGGATGCGTGCCCGGATACGTGCGGTAGGGAATGCCGTCGCCGTCGACGTCCTTGTAGCGGCCGAAGTCGCGGCCGGCCTCGAGCTCGGCGGCGGTCATGACCTTGCCGCGGTCGTAGACCCGCGCGTCGTCCCAGGCGAACGGCGCGCACAGGCGCTGGTTCATGCCGATGTCGAGGTCGCTCATGACGAACACCGGCGTCTGCAGCCGGTCGGCGAGGTCGAGCGCCTGCGCGGCGAACTCGAAGCACTCGTGCGGGTCCTCCGGGAACAGCAGCACGTGCTTGGTGTCGCCGTGCGAGGCGTAGGCGCAGGCCAGCAGGTCCGACTGCTGCGTGCGCGTGGGCATGCCGGTGGACGGTCCGCCGCGCTGCACGTCGATGATCGTGGCCGGGATCTCGGCGAAGTAGGCGAGGCCGATGAACTCGGTCATCAGCGAGACGCCGGGGCCGGCGGTGGCGGTGAACGCGCGCGCGCCGTCCCAGCCGGCGCCGACCACCATGCCGATCGAGGCGATCTCGTCCTCGGCCTGCACGACGGCGAAGCGGTTGGCGCCGGTTTCGGGGTCGACGCGGTACTTCATGCAGTATTTCTGGAACGCCTCGGCCAGCGACGAGGACGGCGTGATCGGATACCAGGCGCACACCGTGGCGCCGCCGTAGACGCAGCCGAGCGCGGCCGCGCTGTTGCCGTCGACGAAGATGCGCTCGCCGACCGCGTCGGCCTCGCGCACGCGCAGGCCGAGCGGATGCGGCAGGTGGCGCTCGACGTAGCCGCGGCCCAGGTGCAGCGCCTGGCGGTTCGCGTCGAGCAGCTTCTCCTTGCCGCGGTACTGTTCGCCGAGCAGCCGCTCGATCGCCGCGACGTCGATGTCCAGCAGCGCCGACAGCGCGCCGACGTACATGATGTTCTTGAACAGCTGGCGCTGGCGCGGGTCCTGCCAGGCGGCGTTGCAGAGCTCGGTCAGCGGCAGGCCGATCGCCTGCACGTCGGCGCGGAACTTCGTCTTCGGCAGCGGCCGCGTCGAGTCGTGCAGCAGGTAGCCGCCGGGCTCGATCTCGGCGACGTCCGCGTCCCAGGTCTGCGGGTTCATCGCCACCATCAGGTCGACGCCGCCGCGCCGGCCGAGCCAGCCCGCTTCGCTGACGCGCACCTCGTACCAGGTCGGCAGGCCCTGGATGTTCGACGGGAAGATGTTGCGCGGCGCGACCGGAACGCCCATGCGCAGGATCGCCTTGGCGAACAGCTCGTTCGCCGAGGCCGAGCCCGAGCCGTTCACGTTGGCGAACTTGACGACGAAATCGTTGACCGCGGCGATCGGCGTCACGAGCGGCCCCTCCGTGCCGCCCGGCGCCGGCGCGCGCGGCGCGCCGACGGCGGTCTCCGCGGCCGCGGCGTTCACGCGGCCTCCGGACGCGGCGTGCGGCAGGCCGGACCGGCCTGCGTCGTGCGCAGCAGGAACTTCTTCATGTCCCAGGCGCCGGTCGGGCAGCGCTCGGCGCACAGGCCGCAGTGCAGGCAGACGTCCTCGTCCTTGACCATGACGCGGCCGGTGCGCAGCGCGCCGGACACGTAGAGGTCCTGCGCCGTGTTCGGCGCGCTGGCCGACAGGCGCCCGCGCAGGTCGGCTTCGTCGCCGTTCCGCGTGAACGTGATGCAGTCCATCGGGCAGATGTCGACGCAGGCGTCGCATTCGATGCACAGCCGGTCGGTGAACACGGTCTGCACGTCGCAGTTCAGGCAGCGCTGCGCCTCGCGCCAGGCCGTGGCGGCGTCGAAGCCGAGCTCGACCTCGACTGCGAGGCTTGCGAGCGTCTCGGCCGGGTCGGCCCAGGGCACCTTGTGGCGCGCGTCCGGCGACACGTCGTTGTCGTAGCTCCATTCGTGGATGCCCATCTTCTGCGAGATCGTCTCGACCGCCGGCCGCGGGCGCTCGCGCACGTCCTCGCCGTTGAGCAGCCTGTCGATCGACACCGCGGCCTCGTGGCCGTGCGCGACCGCCCAGATGATGTTCTTCGGACCGAATGCGGCGTCGCCGCCGAAGAACACGTGCGGCAGCGTCGACTGCAGCGTCGCCGCGTCGACGACCGGCATGCCGCGCTCGTCGAACGCGATGCCGAGGTCGCGCTCGATCCACGGGAACGCGTTCTCCTGGCCCACCGCGATCAGCACCTCGTCGCAGTCGATGCGCTCGTCCGGCTCGCCGGTCGGCACCAGCCGGCGCCGGCCGGCCGCGTCGCGCTCGGCGCGCACCTTCTCGAACGTCATGCCGGCCAGGCGGCCGTTCTCGTGCACGAACGCCTTGGGCACGCGGCAGTCCAGGATCGGGATGCCCTCGTGCATCGCGTCTTCCTTTTCCCACGGCGAGGCTTTCATCTCGTCGAAGCCGGAGCGCACGACGACCTTGACGTCCTCGCCGCCGAGGCGGCGTGCCGAGCGGCAGCAGTCCATTGCGGTGTTGCCGCCGCCGAGCACGACGACGCGCCGGCCGACGCGCTCGACGTGGCCGAAGTGCACCGAGGCGAGCCAGTCGATGCCGATGTGGATCGCGGCGGCCGCTTCGCGGCGGCCGGGCAGGTCGAGGTCGCGCCCGCGCGGCGCGCCGCAGCCGACGAACACGGCGTCGTAGTCCTCGGCGAGCAGCGCGCGCATCGACTCGATGCGCCGGCCGCCGACGAACTCGACGCCGAGGTCGAGCACGTAGCCGGTCTCCTCGTCGATGACGCGCTCGGGCAGGCGGAAGCGCGGCACCTGCGTGCGCATGAAGCCGCCCGGCTTGGCGTCGGCCTCGAACACGGTCACGCGGTAGCCGAGCGGCGCGAGATCGCGCGCGACGGCGAGCGAGGCGGGCCCTGCACCGATGCAGGCGACGCGCCGTCCGTTCCAGGCCGCGGCGCGCCGCGGCAGGCGGCGGCGGACGTCGTCCTTGAGATCGGCGGCGACGCGCTTGAGGCGGCAGATCGCCACCGGCTCGGGCCGGCCGCCGCCGCTCGCTTCGACGCGGCCGCGCCGGCAGGCCGGCTCGCACGGCCGGTCGCAGGTGCGCCCGAGGATGCCGGGGAACACGTTCGACGCCCAGTTGACCATGTACGCGTCGGCGTAGCGGCCGGCGGCGATCAGGCGGATGTACTCGGGAACCGGCGTATGCGCCGGGCAGGCCCACTGGCAATCGACGACCTTGTGGAAATACGCCGGATCGCGAATATCGGTCGGCTGCACCTCGGCCTCCTGGCTGAAACGCGGAGGGACGGCTGGCGTCGAGCCTAGTCCCGCGGACGCCGCGGCGCAAAGGTGCGCTGCACCATGCGCGTCCGCCGGGCCGCACGGCCGTCCGGCGGCGGCCGGCTAGCCGCCCTGGTCCTCGATCGCCTTGTCGGTCTTGTCCTTGTCGTCCTGCAGCTGCTTCTCCACCGCCTTGGCCTTCTCCAGCGCCTTGAGCTGGCCGTCGAGCACGGTCTTCGCCGGCGCGGCGGGCGGCGCCGCGGCGGCGTCCGGATCGGCGGACGGACGGCTGCAGGCGGCCAGCAGGAGCAGGCCGGGAAGAAGCAGGACGGAAACGGCAGGCATCGCGCGGCGCATGGCAGGCTCCGGAAGCGGCGCTATCATCCGGAGTCTGCGCCGCGACGTGGCGTCGAACAAGCAGGAGGACGCGCCGATGACGAATCCGTCACGCTGGCGGCTCGACGGCCAGACCGCGCTGGTGACCGGCGCGAGCAAGGGCATCGGCCTGGCCTGCGCGCGCGAGCTGGCGCAGCTCGGCGCGGACCTGCTGCTGGTCGCGCGCGACGACGTGCGCCTGGAGCAGGCGCGCGTCGAGCTCGTCGAGGAATTCCCCGAACGCACGATCCTGGTCTGCGAGGCCGACCTGTCGCAGCAGGAGCAGCGGCTGGAGGTGTTCGACTGGATCGCCGACCTCGACGTCGAGCTGTCGCTGCTGGTCAACAACGTCGGCGGCAACGTGTCCAAGCCCGCACTCGACTATTCGCTGGAAGAGGTGCGCGCGCTGATCGAGCTGAACCTGGTCGGCGCGTTCGAGATGTCGCGCCTCGCCCATCCGCACCTGGCCGAGCACGCCAACGCGGCGATCGTCAACGTCGGCTCGGTGTCCGGCCTCACGCACGTGCGCACCGGCGCGCCCTACGGCATGACGAAGGCGGCGCTGCACCAGCTCACGCGCAACCTGGCCTGCGAGTGGGCCGACGACGGCATCCGCGTGAACGCGGTCGCGCCGTGGTACATCCGCACGCAGCGCACCGAAGGCCCGCTGGCCGACACGGACTACCTGGAGGAAGTGCTCGAGCGCACGCCGATCGGCCGCATCGGCGAGCCGGAGGAGGTCGCCAGCGCGGTCGCGTTCCTCTGCCTGCCCGCCTCGAGCTACATCACCGGCGAATGCATCGCGGTGGACGGCGGCTTCCTGCGCTACGGCTTCTGACGGCCCGCGCGGCGCGACGGCCCGCGGGCCGGAACGCTGCGGAAGGCCGGCGCCGTCCATGGCCGAAAACGGCGAGTCGGCGGCCGCGATCGGGTTTAGCATGGCACGCATGCACGAGCCTGCCCGCCTTTCCCGCCTCGACGCGCGCGTCTGTGCCCGCGCGCGCCTGACGCGCGACGCGCGCTTCGACGGCCTGTTCTTCATCGCCGTGACCTCGACCGGCATCTACTGCCGCCCGGTGTGCCCGGCGCCGTCGCCGAAGGAATGCAACGTGCGCTACTACGACAGCGCCGCGGCCGCCGCCGCGGCCGGCTTCAGGCCGTGCCTGCGCTGCCGGCCGGAAGCGGCGCCAGGCTCGCCGCTGCACCGCGCGAGAAGCGAGCTCGTCGCCGGCGCCCTGCGCCTGATCGAGCAGGGCGCGCTCGACGCCGGCTCGATGCCGGAGCTCGCCGCGCGCGTCGGCGTCGGCGAGCGGCACTTGCGCCGCGTGTTCGCCGAGGAGCTCGGCGCCAGCCCGCAGGACGTCGCCGCGACGCGGCGGCTGCTGTTCGCCAAGCAGCTCCTGACCGAGACCGCGCTGCCGGTGGCGCAGGTGGCCGAGGCGGCCGGCTACGCCAGCCTGCGCCGCTTCAACGCCGCGTTCCTGGCCGCGTACGGCCGCCCGCCGCGCGTGCTGCGGCGCGTGCGCGCGGGCGCACGGCGCGCGGCGCGTCCTTTCGATCCGGACATCCGCATGACCGCATCCGCCTCGATCACGCTGCGCCTGCCGTATCGCGCGCCGTACGATTTCGCGCACCTGCTGGCGTTCTACGCGCGGCGCATGATCCCCGGCGTCGAGGCCGTCGACGAGCGCGGCTACCGGCGCACGTTCGTCGTCGACGGCGAGCCGGGCTGGTTCGCGGTGTCGCCGCTCGACGGCGAGGCGGCGCTGGCGCTCGACGTGCACCATCCGCGCAGCAGCGCGCTCGGCGCGATCGCCGCGCGCGTCAGGCGCATGTTCGACGTCGACGCGGACCCGCGCGCGCTCGCCGCCGCGTTCCGCCGCAGCGAGCTGCTCGGGCCGCTGATCCGGCGCTGGCCGGGACAGCGCCTGCCGGGCGCCTGGGACGGCTTCGAGCTCGCCGTGCGCGCGGTGCTCGGCCAGCAGGTCAGCGTCGCCGCCGCGCGCACGCTTGCCGCGCGCGTCGCCGCGGCGCACGGCACGCCGTTCGCCGGCGGCGCGGCGGAAGGCCTCACGGCGCTGTTTCCGACGCCGGCGCGGCTGGCCGACGCGCCGCTCGAGACGCTGGGCATCACGCGGGCGCGCGCCTCGACGATCCGCGGCCTGGCGCACGCGGTGCTCGAAGGCCGCGTGCAGTTCCGCGCCGAGCAGCCGCTGGCGGCGTTCGAGCGCGACCTCGTCGCGCTGCCCGGCATCGGCCCGTGGACCGCGCACTACATCGCGATGCGCGCGCTGGCGCAGCCGGACGCGTTCCCGGCGGCGGACCTGATCCTGCGCCGCGCGGCCGGCGCGCCGCAGGGCCGCACGCTGGCGACGCGCGAGCTGGAGCAATTGAGCGAGGCCTGGCGGCCGTGGCGCGCCTATGCGGTCATGCTGCTGTGGCGCGCGAGCTGAAGGACGCGACATGGACTACGACTATCTGGACACGCCGATCGGCCCGCTGCTGCTGGCGGCGGACGAGCACGGCCTGCGCCACGTCGACTTCCCGTGCCAGGACCGGGGCGCGCGCATCCGCGCGGACTGGCGGCGCAGCCGGCGCCGCCTCGGCGCGGCGATCGAGCAGCTCGAGGCCTATTTCGCCGGCGAGCTGCACCGCTTCGACCTCGCGCTGGCGGCGCGCGGCACGGATTTCCGCAAGGCGGTCTGGCACGAGCTCGAGCGCATCCCGTATGGCGAGACGATCAGCTACGGCGAGCTCGCGCGCCGCATCGGCGATCCGTCCGCCTGCCGCGCGGTTGGCGCGGCGAACGGCGCCAATCCGCTGCCGATCATCGTGCCGTGCCATCGCGTGATCGGCAGCAATGGCAAGCTGACCGGCTTCGGCGGCGGCCTGCCGACGAAGCAGTGGCTGCTCGCGCACGAGCGCCGGCATGCGCCGCAGCCGGCGTTCGCGCTGAGCTGAGCGCGCGGCGCGCCGTCCGGCGCGTGCGTTTCGTCCACAACGCCTGTGGACAGCTGCCGGGATAAGCCTGTGGACCGGGCGCTGCAGGCCGCGCCGCTGCTCGCTTTGCGGCACTCTGGCGCAGGTTTCGCCAGCGCGCCGCGCGAGCAGGTTCGCGCGTTTTCGTCAACCCGCGTGCATGCGTCGCGCCGCACCCTGCAGCGCTGCATCGCCTGGCTGCAGTCATCCACAGCGGTTGTGGACAGCTGCTGGGATAAGCCTGTGGACCGGGCGCTGCAGGCCGCGCCGCTGCTCGCTTTGCGGCACTCTGGCGCAGGTTTCGCCAGCGCGCCGCGCGAGCAGGTTCGCGCGTTTTCGTCAACCCGCGTGCATGCGTCGCGCCGCACCCTGCAGCGCTGCATCGCCTGGCTGCAGTCATCCACAGCGGTTGTGGACAGCTGCTGGGATAAGCCTGTGGACCGGGCGCTGCAGGCCGCGCCGCTGCTCGCTTTGCGGCACTCTGGCGCAGGTTTCGCCAGCGCGCCGCGCGAGCAGGTTCGCGCGTTTCCGTCAACCCGCTCGCGTGCGTGGCCTGCACGATCATCCGCGACGCGTTCGCCACCGGCGCTCGTGCCGTCAGCAGCCGCGCATGCGTTCGCGCAGCGCCTGCGCCTGATCGCGCAGCTGCGCTTCGGTGTCGCTGAACGCGCGGCGCAGCTTGCGCTCGACCTCGTCGAGCTCGCCGCGCAGGTAGGCGCATGCGTCCTCGGGCCTGATGCGGCGGCAGGCGTCCTCGACCCAGACGTAGGCGCCGGCGATCGGGTTCTGCGCCGCCGGCAGCGTCGGCACCGGGCGCAGCCCGGGCGCGGAGACGCCGATGCCGTTCGAGCCGCCGTAGGCTTCGGCAAGGCTCATGCCGGCGCCGCCGAGCATCGCGTAGGGAACGGCGTGGCGTGCGCCGATGCCGTCGTCGCTGAGATAGCGCGTGCCGTCGTAGCGCGTGCAGAGGTACGTCTCCGCAGGCGCCGGCGACGGCGTGGTCGGCGCGGAAGCGGGAGGCGCGGCGGGCGGTTCGGGCGGCGGCGCGGCCGGTGCCGTCTGCGTCGGCAGCGGCACGTCGGGCAGCGTCAGCCGCTGCTGCCGCGCGGTCGCCGCGCACGGATGGTCCTGGAACCCGACCGCGCCGTCGGCGCCGATGCACTTGTACACGTCCGCCGCGCCGGCCGGCGCCGACGCGGCGAGCAGGAGCAGGAGCAATGCGCGGCGCATGCCGGCAGTTTACGCCGGTTCGCCGCGGCGGCCCCGTCGGCGCCGCCGCGGCGGGTTCACCAGGGCAGGCGCTGGCCGAGATGGAAGTAGCCGCCGGTCGGGCCGTCCGCGCCGATCAGCGCGAGCTCGACGCTGGTGCGCGCGCCTTCGGGAATGTCGAGCTCGCCGTTGCCGGCGTTCATGCCGGTCTTCACGTAGCCGGGATGGATCGCGTTGACCTTGACCGGCGTGTCGCGCAGCTCGTAGGCCAGGTGCACGGTCCAGGCGTTGAGCGCGGATTTCGACGCGTTGTACGCCGGCACCTTGAAGTCGTAGATGCCCGAGGCCGGGTCGCTGTGCAGCGTGAGCGAGCCGAGAATGCTCGAGACGTTGACGATGCGCGCGCCGTCGGACTTCTTCAGCAGCGGCAGGAACGCCTGCGTCACCGCGACGACGGCGAACAGGTTCGTGTCGAACGTCGCGCGCCAGGTCTCCAGCGTCTGCTCGGACGGCTTCTTCGCCGGGTCGTCGAGCAGGATGCCGGCGTTGTTGACCAGGATGTCGAGGCGGCCGTACTGCGCCTCGACCTGCCGGACGGCGGCCGCGATGCCGTCGGCCGCGGTCACGTCGAGCGCGACCGGCTCGACCGTGAGGCCCTCGCCGCGCAGCGCTTGCGCGGCCTCGGCCGCCTTGGCCGGGTCGCGCCCTGCCAGCAGCACGTGCACGTCGCGCTGGGCGAGCTGGCGCACGGTTTCCAGGCCGATGCCGCGGGTGGCGCCGGTGACGAGAGCGATCTTGCGAGCCATGGGAGTTTCTCCTGTTGCGGGTCGGCGCGGGACGCGCCGGCGAAAGACATGAGGCCGACCGGGTCAGCCGTTGCAGGACGCGGGGTTCGGGCCGTCCGCGGCTTCGGCCGCGAGCGCGGGCGGCCGGGCGGGCGCGGTCCGCGCCGATGCGCCGAAGAGCGCGTAGCTCAACGCCGCCAGCGCCAGGACGCCGAGGCCGCCGTACAGCAGCACCCAGCTGAAACCGTGCGCCAGGGCGGCGCGCGCGCCGGCGTCGGCGGTGGCGAAGTGGCCCGCGGCGACGTTCTCCGCCGCCGCGCGCAGCGCGGCCGGTTCGATCGCGCCGCCGGCGGCGGCGAGCCGCGTGCGCACGCCTTCCTGCAGCAGCAGGCCCATCACCGCGATGTTCACGGCCAGCGCGATCAGGCGCGCGCTGACGTCGATGCCGGAGGCCATGCCGGCGCGGTCGCTCGACACCGCGGCCGTGGTCGTGTTCGTGACCGGCGTGTTGGTGAGGCCGATGCCGATGCCGGCCAGCAGCGTACCGGGCAGCATCGTCCAGCCGCTCGCCGCGTCCGCCGCGGCGCCCCAGGCCATCAGCAGGAAGCCGGCGCCGATCGTGGCGAGGCCGAGCGGCACGGCGATGCGCGCGCCGCAGCGCTGCAGCAGGTGCTCCGCCACCGGCGTCATCGCCAGGAACGGCAGCGTGTAGGCGAGCAGGAACAGGCCCGAGGTGGTGCTGTCGTAGCCGAGCACGGCGTGGAAGTAGATCGGCAGGTAGATCATGAACGGCCAGTAGCTGAAGTTCATGCCGGCGCAGCCGACGATCGCGCCGGAAAACGCGCGGATGCGGAACACCGAGAAGTCGAACATCGGATGCGCATGCCGCCGCTCGACCCGCACGAAGGCGACGAACGCGGCCAGCGCGGCGGCGAGGATCGCCAGCGTCGCCGGGCTGGCGAAGCCGCCGAGCTCGGGACCCTGCGTGATCGCGAACGTCAGCGCGAACACCGCGACCGACAGCGTGACGATGCCGGCCAGGTCGAGCCGCGTCGCGTTCGGGTCGCGCGACTCGCGCACGTGCACGAACGCGAGCAGCAGCGACAGCGCGGCGAGCGGCAGCTGGATCAGGAACACCCACGGCCAGCTCGAGACGGCGACGATCAGCCCGCCGGCCAGCGGGCCGAAGCCCAGGCCGATGCCGCTGATCACGCCCCAGGCGACGAACGCGCGGCTGCGCTCGGCGCCCTCGCGGAACTGGTGCGAGAGCACGGCGACGGTGCAGATGAACATCGCACCGCCGGCCATGCCCTGCAGGAAGCGGCCGGCGATCAGCACGGCGACGTCCGTGGCCAGGCCGCAGAGCAGCGAGGTGAGGCCGAACGCCGCGATGCAGAGCAGGAACACGCGCTTGCGGCCGAAGCGGTCGGCCAGCGTACCGGTCGCCATCAGCACCGTGGTGCAGGCGATCGTGTACGCGTTCATGATCCACTGCAGGTCCCTGAAGCCGGCGTGCAGCACGTTCTCCAGCGTCGGCAGGATCACCGGCACGCTGGAGATCTCCAGGCCGAACATCAGCGTCGCCAGGCAGATCGCGACCAGGGCGAGCGAATCGCTGCGGGATGTCGATGGGGGCATCGGCGTTTCCTCGACGGAAGGGCGGGCCGGCATGCTGCCGCGGACCGCGCGCGCCGGCTCGCCGTTTCCGGCTGCCGACGTCGCGCGGCGGCGCTCAGTGCCCGGCCGCCGGGGCCAGCGGCGCCGGCTGCGTGCGGCGCTGCGCGCGGCGGCGGCGCACCAGCAGGTAGAACACCGGCGTCAGCAGCAGGCCGAAGAACGTCACCCCGAGCATGCCGGAGAACACCGCCACGCCCATCGCGCGGCGCATCTCCGAGCCGGCGCCGGTCGAGGTGACCAGCGGGATCACGCCCATGACGAAGGCCAGCGAGGTCATCAGGATCGGACGCAGGCGCAGGCGGCAGGCGTCGAGCACGGCCTGCCAGACCGACTCGCCCTGCAGCTCGCGGTCGCGCGCGAACTCGACGATCAGGATCGCGTTCTTGCACGCCAGGCCGACCAGCACGATCAGGCCGATCTGCGTGAAGATGTTGTTGTCGCCGCCGGAGACCACCACGCCGGCGATCGCGCACAGCAGGCACATCGGCACGATCAGGATCACGGCGAGCGGCAGCGACACGCTCTCGTACTGCGCGGCGAGCACGAGGAACACCAGCAGCACGACCAGCGGGAACACGTACACCATCGTGTTGCCGGCGAGGATCTGCTGGTAGGTGAGGTCGGTCCACTCGTAGGCCATGCCGTTCGGCAGCTCCTCGGCGAGCACCTCCTCGATCGCCTTCTGCGCCTGGCCGCTGCTGTAGCCCGGCGCGGCCGCGCCGTTGATCTCGGCGGCGAGGTAGCCGTTGTAGTGCGGCACGCGGTCGGGACCGGAGGTCTCGCGCGCGGTCACGAAGCTCGCCAGCGGGATCATGTCGCCGTGCGCGTTGCGCGTCTTCAGCCGGCCGATGTCGTCCGCGCTCAGGCGGAAGCCCGGCTCGGCCTGCGCGTTGACCTGGTAGGTGCGCCCGAAGCGGTTGAAGTCGTTGACGTAGAGCGAGCCCAGGTACATCTGCATCGTGTCGTAGATGTCGCGCAGCGCGACGCCGGCGGTCTTGGCCTTCTCGCGGTCGACGTCCACGTCGATCTGCGGCACGTTGACCTGGAAGCCGGAGAACAGGTTCGCCAGCTCCGGGCGCTTGCTCGCCTTGGCGATGACGTTCTGCACCTGCTTGTACAGCTCGTCGGCGCCGAAGTTGCCGCGGTCCTCGACCTGCAGCTTGAAGCCGCCGATCGTGCCGAGGCCCTGCACCGGCGGCGGCGGGAAGATCGCGATGAACGCGTCCTGGATCTTCGAGAACTGCGCGTTCATGGCCGTGGCGATGCCGCCGGCGGACGTCGCCGCGTCGCGGCGTTCCTCGAACGGCTTCAGCGGCGTGAACGCGATGCCCATGTTCGGCGCGTTCGTGAAGCCGTTGATCGACAGGCCCGGGAACGCCGGCACCGACTCGACGCCGGGCGTCTTCAGCGCGATGTCGCCCATGCGGCGGATGACGTCGGTGGTGCGGTCGAGCGTGGCCGCGTCGGGCAGCTGCGCGAAGCCGACGAGGTACTGCTTGTCCTGCGCCGGCACGAAGCCGGTCGGCGTGTGCGCGAAGCCGAGCGCGGTCAGGCCGATGAGGCCGGCGTAGACGAACAGCGAGATCGAACTCGCGCGCAGCACGCGGCCGACGACGCCGACGTAGCCGTTGGAAGCGCGCGCGAAGAAGCGGTTGAACGGACGGAAGAACCAGCCGAGCGAGGCGTTCAGCACGCGCGTCAGGCGGTCCGGCGGCGCGTCGTGCGACTTCAGCAGCAGCGCCGACAGCGCCGGCGACAGGGTGAGCGAGTTGAACGCGGAGATCACCGTGCTGATCGCGATCGTGATCGCGAACTGCTTGTAGAACTGGCCGGACAGGCCGCTGATGAACGCGGTCGGCAGGAACACCGCGCACAGCACCAGCGCGGTGGCGATGATCGGGCCGGTGACCTCCTTCATCGCCTGCACGGTGGCCGCCACGGGCGACAGGCCCTCGCCGATGTTGCGCTCGACGTTCTCGACGACGACGATCGCGTCGTCGACGACGATGCCGATCGCGAGCACCAGGCCGAACAGCGACAGCGTGTTCAGGCCGAAGCCGAGCACGTGCATGACGCCGAGCGTGCCGATCAGCGAGACCGGCACCGCGAGCAGCGGGATGATCGAGGCGCGCCAGGTCTGCAGGAACACGATGACGACGATGACGACGAGCACGATCGCCTCGATCAGCGTGTGCAGGACGGCGTTGATCGAGCCGCGCACGAACACGGTCGGGTCGTAGGCCGGGTCGTAGTCGATGCCTTCCGGGAACGACTTCTTGAGCTCGGCCATCTTCGCGCGCACCGCGTCGGAGATCGCGATCGCGTTGCTGCCGGGGCGCTGGAAGATGCCGATGCCGACCGCGGTCTTGTTGTTCAGCATCGCGCGCAGCGCGTAGTTGTCCGAGCCGAGCTCGACGCGCGCGACGTCGCGCAGGCGCGTGATCTGGCCGGCGTCGCCGGTCTTGACGATGATGTTGGCGAAGTCCTCCTCGTCGACGAGGCGGCCCTTGGTGTTCACCGAGATCTGGAAGTTCGGCTTGTTCGAGCCGTCGCCGGTCGTCGGCGTGGCCGGCGAGCCGAGCTGGCCGGCCGCCACCTGCACGTTCTGCTCGCGGATCGCGTTGGCGATGTCGGTGGCGGTGAGCCCGTGCGCGGCGACCTTGTCCGGATCGAGCCAGACGCGCATCGAGTAGTTGCCGCCGCCGAACTGCTGTACGTCGCCGACGCCGTCGATCTTGGCCAGCTCGTCCTTGACGTGCAGCGCCATGTAGTTGGACAGGTAGTTGAGGTCGTAGCGCCCGTCCGGCGAGGTGAGGAACACGCCCATCGTGATGTCGGGCGTGGACTTGTTCACCGTCACGCCGATGCGCTGCACGTCCTGCGGCAGCTTCGGCGTCGCCTGCGCCACGCGGTTCTGCACCAGCACCTGCGCCTTGTCGACGTCGGTGCCGAGCTTGAACGTGACGGTCAGCGTCATCACGCCGTCGGCGGTGGCCTGCGAGAACTGGTAGAGCATGTCCTCGACGCCGGTGATCGCCTGCTCGAGCGGGCCGGCCACGGTGTCGGCGATGACCTTCGGGTTCGCGCCCGGGTAGGTGGTGCGCACGACCACGGTCGGCGGCACGACCTCCGGATACTCGGAGATCGGCAGCGCCGGGATTGAGATCAGGCCGAGGATCAGGATCATCGCCGACAGCACGCCGGCGAACACCGGGCGGGTGATGAAGAATTGCGAGAAGTTCATGGGAGCCTCCGTTCGGGGCGTGCTTCTTCCTGCGGGCCCGGATCAGCGCTGCGCGTAGGCGCTGGCCTTCGCCGGGCCGGTGGACGCCGTGCGCGAGGACGGCGCGACGAGCTGCGCGACGCCGCGGCCGTCCGCGGTCATTTCCACGCGCGTCGGGTTCACCGCGATGCCGGGCTTCACGTGCTGCAACCCGTTGACGACGATGACGTCGCCGGCGGCGAGGCCCTGCTTGACCACGCGCAGGCCGTCGATCGCCGCGCCGAGCTGGATCGGGCGGTACTCCAGCGTGTTGTCGGGCTTGAGCGCGAGCACGAACTTCTTGCCGAGGTCGGTGCCGATCGCGCGGTCGTCGATGAGGATCGTGTCGTGGCTCTGCGCGCCGACCAGCTTGATGCGCGCGAACAGGCCCGGCGTGAAGCGCCCGTCGGCGTTGTCGAACACCGCGCGGCCGCGGATCGTGCCGCTCTGCGCGTCGACCTGGTTGTCCATGAAGTCGAGGCGGCCTTCGTGCGGGTAGCCCTGCTCGTTGACCAGGCCCATGTAGACCGGGCTCTGCGCGCCGCCGCTGTTGCGTGCGGTGTCGCGGGCGAACTTCAGGTAGGTCTGCTCGTCGGCGTCGAAGTAGGCGTAGATGCGGTCGTCGGAGACCACCGTGGTGAGCACGCTGCTGCTGGAGACGAGGTTGCCCGGCGTGATCAGCGCGCGCGACACGCGGCCGTCGATCGGCGAGCGCACCTCGGTGAACTCGAGATTCAGCTGCGCCGTCTCCAGCGCGGCCTGCGCGGCGCCGACTTCCTCGACGCCGGTCGATTCCTGCGTGGCGAGCTGGTCGAACGCCTGCTGCGAGATCCAGTGCTGCGCGAGCAGGCGCTTGCCGCGTTCGTGGTTCGACGCGGCCAGCTGCTGCTGCGCGCGCGCGCTCTTGAGCGCGGCGGTCAGGCGGTTGACCTCGGCGCGGAACGGACGCGGGTCGATGCGGAACAGCAGCTGGCCCTTCTTGATGCGGGCGCCCTCGGTGAAATGGACCGAGTCGATGAAGCCGCTGACGCGCGGGCGGATCTCGACGCTGTCGACCGCCTCGAGGCGGCCGCTGAACTCCTCCCAGTCGCGCAGCGGCTTGGCGACCACCGCGGCGACGGTCACCTCCGGGGCGGCGGGGGCGGGCGCGCTGGCGCCCGCCTGCGAACGGCCGCAGCCCGCCAGGACGGCGGCGAGCGCGGCGGCGAGAACGACGGAATAGGCAATGCGCATGGGAAACTCCGAAAAATGGAAAAGCCGGGACCTGCGCGCCCTGCCGGCCGGCGGGCGCGATGAGCTGAACGAACCGATGCTGCGTGGCGGCTTGACTTGGAACCGAAACGGCAGGAAGCTGTCTCACATGTTACCGATCGGTAACAGGTTACTGACCGGTAACACACGTGTCAATACGCCGGCGCGACCGCGCGCGACAGGAGGAAATGCATCATGAGCAAGGCGATGTCCGAGGCCGCCAAGGCAGTACCGGCGGAGCGTCCGCGAGTCCGCGACCGCATCCTCGATACCGCCGGCGAGCTGTTCTACCGGCACGGCATCCGCGCGGTCGGCGTCGACGCGATCGCCAGCGAGGCCGGCACGAACAAGATGAGCTTCTATCGCAGCTTCCCGTCGAAGGACGACCTGGTCGCCGAGTACCTGTCCGGCCAGGAGCGCGAGTACTGGCGCTGGTGGGACGAGGTGGTCGCGCCGTACGAGGGCGATCCGCGCCGGCAGGTGGAGGCGCTGATCGAATCGGTCGTCGACCTCGCGCGCCACAAGGCGAAGGAAGCCTGCGGCTGCCGCACCAGCCGCGGCTGCGCGCTCGGCAACGCCTGCGTGGAGATCCCCGAGGACAACCAGCGCCTCAGCGACATCGTGCACACGTACAAGACCGAGATCCGCCGCCGCCTGCGCGGCTTCGCGCGGGACATGGGCGCGCGCGATCCCGACACGCTCGGCGACGCGCTGATGCTGCTGATGGAGGGCAGCTACTACACGCGGCTGACGTTTCCGGACAATACCGGTCCGGTCTCGGCGATCGTCAAGGCCGCGCGGACGCTGATCGACGCGCACGTCGGCTGATCCGCGCGCAGGGGCCGGCGGCTGGCGCCGCGCTCGGGCCTTGCGCGCGGGGCCGCGCCTCGCGCCGCGTTTCCCCGAGCTTCGCCGCCTGGCTGATGTGCGCCGGGCCGTAACGCGCGCGCCGACGCGAGCCGCGTGACGCGCGCAGCAAGCGACACAATACGTCACAAATGCGCGGCGCAAAATGGTACGCATCTTGCGTCCAATGCACGGAAACTGTGGACCGTTTTCGTGAAGCCGCCGCCCACATTCCCGCTGCGCTGTCTCGCCGCCCTGCTGCTCTGGCTGGGCGCGGCCGCGTGGGCGCGCGCCGAGCCGGTGCCGCTGGTCGTCGAGCGGCTCGAGCGCGACGTGCCGGCGGACGCCGCCGCGGCGGTCGTCGGCAGCAGCGACGCGGGCTTCGTCTCGCAGCCGTACGCCGCAATCACGCCGCGCCGTTCGCGCGGGGTCTGGTACCGCCTGCGCCTGGTCGCGGACTGGAACCGCGCCGAGCCGCCGCTGCTGGCGGTCGCCAATCCGCAGGGCCTGGACCTGGTCGTGCACGCGCCGCCGGACTATGCGGGCGTGCCGGCGAGCGTCTACCGGCCGGACGCGAACCCGGGATTCACGCGGCATCGGCTGATGATCTCGCTGCCGCCGGGGCTGCGCGCGGACACGCCGGTCTACCTGTACGTGGCGCCGGAGCGCGCGATCCCGCGCGGCGTCGAGATCATGGGCGCGGCCGAGGCGCGCGCGCACGATCTCGTCTGGGCGCGGCTGGACATCCTGCTGCCGTCGATCCAGCTCACGACGCTGCTCGTCGTGCTGTGCTTCTTCCTGGTGCTGCGCGAGCGCATGTACGCCTACTTCGTCGGCCACGTGCTGTTCCTCGTGCTGTACGAGCTCTACATGTTCGGCATCGGCTACGAGATGCCGCCGTTCGACCTCGCCGCGCCGATGCGCCTGCGCGTCATGTGGTTCGCCGCGGCGATGGCGACGCTGCTGCTGCTGCTGTTCTCGATGCGCTTCCTGGACATCGCGCGCTCCTCGCCGCGGCTGGCGCGCTGGCTCGGCGCGTCGCGCTGGCCGCTGCCGGTCCTCGGCCTGTGCGCGCTGGTGCCGGGCCTGTCGCGCGGCTGGTGGGTGGAGGACGCCCTCGTCGCCGTCGTGCTGCTGATCGTGCCGCTGCTGCTGGTGGCCGCGCTCTCGGCCTGGCACCACGGCGGCCGGCGCGGCGGCTACTACCTGTGCGGCTGGCTGCCCGCGCTGCTGTTCGTCATCGTGCGCGCGCTGCAGATCGGCCTGCAGTGGCCGCTGCCGCCCTGGCTCGAGTTCGCGCTGCCGGCCGCGTTCGCGTTCTCGGGCCTGGTGCTGTCGTTCGGCCTGGCCGACCAGACGCTGTCGATCCGCCACGAGCGCGACGTCGCGCACCGGCTCGCCGAGCGCGACATGCTGACCGGCGTGCTGAACCGCCGCGCGATCCTGGCGCACCTGCGCGCGACGTTCCTGCACGCGCGCGAGAGCGGCTCGCCGCTGGCGCTGCTGTTCCTCGACCTCGACCACTTCAAGCAGATCAACGACAGCCACGGCCATGCCGCCGGCGACCAGTGCCTGCGCGCGGTGGTGCGGCCGATCGCCAGCGAGCTGCGCGAGGGCGACGCGGTCGGGCGCTACGGCGGCGAGGAGTTCCTCGTCGTGCTGCCGGGCGCGGCCGCGGCGAACGCGATGGTGGTCGCCGAGCGCATCCGCGCGCGCGTGCAGACGATGCCCGTGCTGGTCTCCGGCACGCGCATCGGCCTGACGCTGAGCGTCGGCGTGGCCGCGCTCGACGACGCGGTGGCCACGCCCGACGCGCTGATCGAACGCGCCGATGCGGCGCTCTACCGCTCCAAGGCCGGCGGACGCAACCAGGTGCAGGCGCACGAGAGCGCCGGCGTCGAGCCGGCCGTCGGCACCTGAATCAGCGCGGCCGGCTGGCCGCCTCGGGAAGCTGCGCGAGGCGCCGGTAGTCCGGCGAGCGGAACAGCGCCGGGTCGTCGAGGAACGCGTGCAGCATCGGCGTGGCGTCGCTGCCCCAGAACAGCTCCGCGCCGACGCGCACGGTCGGCACGCCGTACACGCCGGCGGCGAGCGCCTCCTCGGTGTTCGCGCGCAGCGCCGCCTTGACCTCGTCGGCGGCGATCGCCGCCGCGACGTCGGCGATGCCGAGCGCGCGGCCGACCTCGGCGAGCTCGCCGGCGGTGGTGCCGCTGCGGCCCTCGCGCCAGAGATGGTCGAACAGCGCGCCCACGGCGTCCCAGCCGGACCCGGCGGCGATGCACAGCCGCAATGCGGCGAGCGGGTTGAACGGATGCGCCGGCGGGAAGCGCAGCGGGATGCCGTCACGGTCGGCGCGCCACTGCGCGAAGCGATAGGTGAACTCGCGCTTGCCCGGGATCTCGGCCGGGCCGAGCTGGCCGTGGTGGCCGAGGATCGCGCCGAGCAGGACCGGCCGCGGCGTGATCTCGAGCCGCTCGCGCAGCGCCGGCATCGCCTGCAGCTGCAGGTAGGCGAACGGGGAGACGAAGTCGAAGTACCAGTACGCGGTGCGATCCATCGGACGTCCTCAGTGCAGCGTCTTGTAGCGCTCGGGATCGAACGCGTCGACGGCGATCACCTCGTCGCGCGCGTCGCGCGCCTCGTTGAGCAGGTCGTACTCCGCGCCCGAGATCACGCCGGCGGCGATGCCCAGATCGTCGAGCATGTAGCCAGGGGCGCGATCCAGCGTGCCGGCGCGCACCGCGTCGCGCAACTTGGTCTCGATCGGGATCGCGCGCACCGCCTTGTCGAGCGCGGCCTCGAGCGCGCCGAGGCCGGGTTCGTCCGGCGGCGGCACGAACACGTCGGCGGTGAGCGTGCGGCGCGCCTCGCGGTCCTCGAGGATGTCGCGCGCGACTTCCGCGCCGAGCCGGTCCGACGGCGGGCGGAAGCGCGCGCCGAGCGGGAAGATCGCCAGCTTGAGCAGCACGGCCGCCCAGCGCACCGGCAGGTTGTCGAGCACGCCGAGCAGCGCCTCCTGGATCCGGTACAGGCAGAGCTCGGTCGTCCAGCAAGCCAATGCGTGGTTCGAGCGCGTCTTGGGCTCGTCGTGGTAGCGCTTGAGCGCGGCGCTGGCGAGATACAGGTAGGCGAGCGCGTCGGCGAGCCGGCCGGACAGCTTCTCGCGCCGCTTCAGCGAGCCGCCGAGCGTGCCCATCGCCGTGTCGGAGACGATCGCGAACGCGGCGGAGAAGCGCGAAAGATGCTGGAAGTAGCGCTGCGTGTCCTCGGCGCGCGGCGCGGCGGCGAGGCGCGAGCCGGTCCAGGCGAGCAGCTTGGCGCGCACGGCGCGCGTGACGAACAGGTTCACGTGGCCGAACAGCGCGCGGTCGAACGCGGCGAGGTCGCCCCTCGCCACCGCGTCGATTTCCTTCTGCACGAACGGATGGCAGCGGATCGCGCCCTGGCCGTAGACGATCATCGAGCGGGTGAGGATGTTCGCGCCCTCGACCGTGATGCCGATCGGCACCGCGTCCCAGGCGCGCGCGAGCACGTTGCGCGGGCCGCGCTGGATCGCGCTGCCGGCGCGGATGTCCATCGCGTCGGCGACCACCTGGCGCATCGCCTCGGTGAGGTACGCCTTGGCGATGTTGCCGATGACGGCCGGCTTCTCGCCCGCGTCGAGCGCGCCGCAGGTCAGGTTGCGCGTGGCGGTCATCAGGTAGGTGAGGCCGGCGATGCGCGCGAGCGGCTCCTCGATGCCCTCGAAGCGGCCGATCGGCGTGTCGAACTGCTCGCGCACCGTCGCATAGGCGCCGCAGATGCGCGTGGCGAGCTGCGCCGCGCCGATCGACAGCGCCGGCAGCGAGATCGAGCGGCCGGCGGCCAGCGATTCCATCAGCATGCGCCAGCCGCGGCCGATCTGCGCGCGCCCGCCGATGACCGCCTCGTCGAGCGGCACGAACACGTCGCGGCCGACGATCGGTCCGTTCTGGAACGGCACGCCCATCGGGTCGTGGCGCAGGCCGATCTCGACGCCCGGCGTCGCGCGCGGAATCAGCGCGCAGGTGATGCCGCGGTCCTCGCGGTCGCCGATCAGCCGGTTCGGGTCCTTCAGGCGGAACGCCAGGCCGATCAGCGTCGCCACCGGCGCCAGCGTGATGTAGCGCTTCTTCCAGTTCAGGCGCAGGCCGACGACTTCCCTGCCGTCGATCACGCGCTTCTCGACGACGCCCTCGGATTGCGTCGCCGCGGCGTCGGAGCCGGCCTCGGGCCCGGTCAGCGCGAAGCACGGGATCTCCTCGCCGCGCGCCAGCCGGCCCAGCCAGCGCTGCTTCTGCTCGTCCGTGCCGTAGTGCAGCAGGAGCTCGCCGGGGCCGAGCGAGTTCGGCACCATCACGGTCACCGCGGCGGTGACCGAGCGGCTGGCGATGCGCGTGACGATGCGCGAGTGGGCCAGCGCGGAGAAGCCCAGGCCGCCGTATTCCTTCGGGATGATCATGCCGAGGAAGCGCTCGCGCTTGATGAAATCCCAGATCTCCGGCGGCAGGTCGCGCTGCTGGTACACCTCCCAGTCGTTCAGGCGCCGGCAGAGCTCCTCGACCGGGCCGTCCAGGAACGCCTGCTCCTCGGCATCGAGCGGGCGGCGCTCGAACGCGAGCAACCGATTCCAGTCGGGCATGCCGCCGAAGAGGTCGCCGTCCCACCACACGGTGCCGGCTTCCAGTGCGATGCGCTCGGTCTCGCCCAGGCGCGGCAGCACCTTCGCGAACGCCGGCATCACGAAGCGCGAGACCAACTGGCGGCGCAGCAGCGGCAGGCCGAACACGAGCGCCAGCGCGATGGCGACGATCGTGCACGCGGCGAACAGATGCGGATGGGCGACGCCGGCGAGCCGCCAGCCGAGCAGGAACACGCCGATGCCGGCGATCCAGGCGAGAAATCCGCGTCCGACGAACGCGAGCGCGGCGAAGACCAGCAAGGCGGCGATGGCGGCGATGGCGGCGATCCAGATCATGGCGCGTCCTCTGTGTCCTGTCCGCCGGATTATGCCGGCTGCTTCCTGTCGCGTTGCTGCACGCGCGCCGGTCTAGAATGGCAGCAATCGGGAGGGAATCGCATGCGCGTCGTCGCCGTCGCCATCGTCGCATTGGCGATCTATTTCGCCGCAAGCCTGCTGTGGCCCGCGCACGACCGCTCCGTCGTGCAGGGCGCCGTGCCGCCGCGCGAGGCGGCGCACGGCGGCACGTACGCACGCGATCTCTTGGCGCGCGCCGCGCCGCGCGACGCCGACGCGTATGCCGCGGCGGTGACGCAGCTGGCGGCGCTCGGCGAGGACGACGCGAGCGCCGCGCTCGGCGCATGGATGGAATCGCACGTCTGGCGCCGCCTGCTGGGCCAGGCGGACGCCGTGCCGGCGATCGTCGCCGACGCGATCGCCGCGGGGCGCGGCGTCGCGCCCGCGCTGGCGGACCTGCGTGCGCAGGTGCTGGCGAAGTCGCTGCGGCTGGAGGTCGACGAAACGGCCGATGCGGCGTCCGCGGCGGCCGCGCACGACGAGCGCATGCCGCCGGATGCGGTCGCGCCGGCGGCCGTGGCGCCGGGCCTGTGGAGCCACCGGCGCCCGCGCGGCGACTACGAGATGCGCCTGGCGCTGCGCGTGACGAATACGGCGGGCACGCCGATCGGTCCGTTCCGGCTGGTCGTCGCCTGGAACGGCCACGACGACCAGCGCCTGGCCTGCGAGCGCCGCGCCGCCGGTACCGCGGCGATCGCGCCGGGCGGCGCGGCGACGGTCTGGTGCCGCGACCTCGGCGGCGACGGCCGCCAGCTGCCGGTATCCGATCCGGCGCGCTGGCGCGGCGACGGCAGCGCGCCGAACAGGCCGGTCGCGATCGCCAGCGGTTCGACGCTCGACTTCCCCGAGCTCGACGTGCGGATCCCGGGATTCGACCAGCACACGTTCTTCCTCCGCGACCTGCGCGGCGCGTCCATCTCGCGCTGTTCTCCTGCTGGATCGCGCTGGGCCGGACGACGCTCGCCTGGCGCGGCGACGCCTATTTCTCGTCGTCGGCCGGCGGCGCATCGCTCTGGCTGCTGCTCGGCGCGGCCGCGGCGTTTCTCGCCTGGTCGTTGCGCGCCCCGGTGGCCGATCGCGCGCTCGCGCCCGCGATGCCCGGCGCGAGCGGCCCGCCGCCGCCGCGCGTCGGCATCGCCACGATCGTCGGCCGCGCGCTCCTTGCGATCGTCGCGATCGGCGTCATCTTCGCCGCTCTGGCGTTCGGCGCGATCCTCTACGGACTTTCGCACTGGCGCGGCTGAGAGGAGCGGCGGATGGAGCGGACGACGGCAATGCGCGAGGCGAGGCTCCGGTGTCCACGCCGGTCCATGATCCGGACGGGCCTTGCGCGCCGGGCCGCCCTCGGCGTGCTGCTGGCGGCGGCCTCCGGCGCCTGGGCGCAGCGCGACGCGCGCCAGTCGTTCGCCCTGCAGGTGCCGTCCGCGCCGACGCCGGTGACGATCGGCGGGCAGGCACGGCTGGTCTACGAGCTGCATCTGACCAGCTTCGCCGCCGAGCCGCTGCGCCTCGCGCGCATCGCCGTGCTGGACGAGGCCTCGGCCGCGACGCTGGCCGAATTTCGCGGCGAGACGCTGGCGGCGCTGCTCGGGCGCCCGGGCCTGGAGAAGGGCGGCGACAGGTCGGTCGTGGCGCCGGGCCTCGGTGCCGTGGCGTATCTCGACGTTCCGTTCGACGCCTCGCGTGCCGGCGCGCTGCGCCACCGCATCGACTTCGAATCCGTGCCGTCCGGCGCGGCCGGGCGTGTCGAAGGCGGCCGCACGACGCCGCGCCCGCCGGCGCCAGCGAGACTGGGGCCGCCGCTGCGCGGCGGGCCGTGGGCGGCGATCTACGGCGCCGCATGGGAGCGCGGCCACCGGCGCGTGCTCTACGCGGTGGATGGCCAGGCGCGCATCCCCGGACGCTTCGCCATCGACTGGGTCAAGCTGGACGCGGACGGCCGGTCGTTCGCCGGCGACGGCCGACAGCCGGCGGACTGGTACGGCTACGGCGCGGACGTGCTCGCGGTGGCCGACGCCACGGTCGCCGCGCTGCGCGACGACGTGCCCGAGCCCTCCGCCGTCACGGACGGGGGCCGCCGCGTGCCGATCGGCGACGCCAGCGGCAACTACGTCGCGCTGAAGCTGGCCGACGGCCGCTACGCGTTCTACGAGCACCTCAAGCCCGGCAGCATCCGGGTCAGGCCCGGCACGCAGGTGCGCCGCGGCGAGACGATTGCCGCGCTCGGCTACACCGGCGAGTCGACCGGCCCGCACCTGCATTTCCACCTGGCCGACGCGCCTCTGCCGCTGGCCGCGGAGGGCCTGCCGTACGCGTTCGAGGCCTGGCGCCCGCTCGGCGCGTATGCTTCGATCGAAGCGTTCGCCAGGGCGGAGCGCTGGACGCCGGCGAAGGACGACGCGCCGCCGACGGTCGCCGGCGAGTTCCCCGCGCCGCTCGCCGTGATCGAGTTCGCCGATCCCGCCCGGGAGGCTGGGCAGGCCGCGGTTCGTCGCTAGACTCGGCTCCGGGACCGAAGCCGGAGACTGCATGAAAGACAAGAACGACATCGTCCGCAACTGGCTGCCGCGCTACACGGGCACGCCGCTCGACGCCTTCGGCCAGTACGTGCTGCTGACGAACTTCGGCCACTACGTCGAGCGCTTCGCCGAATGGCACGGCGTGCCGGTCGTGGGCCGCGACAAGCCGATGCCGAACGCGACGGCCGACGGCATCACGATGATCAACTTCGGCATGGGCAGTCCGAATGCCGCGACGATCATGGACCTGCTCTCGGCGATCGCGCCGAAGGCGGCGCTGTTCCTCGGCAAGTGCGGCGGCCTCAAGAAGAAGAACCAGCTCGGCGACCTCGTGCTGCCGATCGCCGCGATCCGCGGCGAGGGCACGTCCAACGACTACCTGCTGCCGGAGGTGCCCGCGCTGCCGGCGTTCCAGCTGCAGCGCGCGGTGTCGACGATGATCCGCGACCTCGGCCACGACTACTGGACGGGCACGGTGTACACGACGAACCGCCGCGTCTGGGAGCACGACCTCGCGTTCAAGGACTACCTGCGCAAGACGCGCTGCATGGCGATCGACATGGAGACGGCGACGGTCTTCGCCGCCGGGTTCGCCAACCACATCCCGTCAGGGGCGCTGCTGCTCGTATCGGACCAGCCGATGATTCCCGAGGGCGTGAAGACGGAGGCGAGCGATCGGCTGATCACTGCGAACTTCGTCGAGGCGCACATCCGCATCGGCATCGAGGCGCTGCGGCTCGTGCGCCGCAACGGGCGCAGCGTGAAGCACCTGCGCTTCGAGGAAGAGCTCGAGTAGGCGAAGTGGGGGCTCGCAGGATGGGAAGCTTCGAAAGCTTGAAACGCGAAGAGCACGAGGAAAAGCGGGTAGGGATGACGTCGTTGGCGGGGGCGGGCGGAATCGATCCGTCTCCTCCTTCGTGGAGGGGGAGTGCGGAAAGCTGGAAAAGCTTGAAACACGGAGCACACGGAGAAAAGCGGGTGGGGAGACGTCGTCGTCGTTGCGGGAATCGCAAGGCGATGCCGTGATCGTTTCTTCGTGTGAGTTCCGTGCGGAAAGGCAAGAAAGCTTGAAACACGGAGAACACGAAGCACGCGAAGGAAGCGAGTAGAGGCACGAGCTCATCCTGCCGGGGCGGCGGGACGATGCCGATGTCCTCTCCGTGCGCGGTGTGCTGCGCGTTGCGGGCTTTCGGCAGGCCCCGGCGGGGGCTCAGTAGCGCAGCAGCGCGTGCAGCGGCGCGCCGGCGGTCCAGCGCGTGCGGCCGGGCAGCGCCTCGAGCTCGATCAGCACGCCGGCGCCGACGACCTGCGCGCCGAGCCGGTCGACCAGCGAGCGCGCCGCGGCGAGCGTGCCGCCGGTGGCGAGCACGTCGTCGACGATCAGCACGCGCGTGCCTTGCGCCAGCGCGTCGGCGCGCACCTCCAGCGCGTCGCGGCCGTACTCCAGCTCGTATTCGGCGCTGACCACGGGCGGCGGCAGCTTGCCGGGCTTGCGCAGCGGCACGAAGCCGGCGCCGAGCCGGTCCGCCAGCGCCGCGCCGAGGATGAAGCCGCGCGACTCGATCGCGCAGATCGTCTCCACGCGGCTGCCGCGCCACGGTCCGGCCAGCGCCTCGATGCACAGGGCGAACGCGCCGGCGTCGGCGAGCAGCGGCGTGATGTCGCGGAACGTGACGCCCGCGCGCGGGAAATCCGCGACCGGGCGGATCAGCGCGTGCAGGCGCTGCAGCGCAGCGGCCTCGGCGTGCATGCGGCCGGTCAGTAGCGCGGCGTCGAGGGATCGACGTCCGTCGCCCAGGCGTCGATGCCGCCCTCGACGTTCCACACGTCGGTGAAGCCGTGCCCGCGGAAATGCTCGGCCGCGCTGCGGCTGGCGTTGCCGTGGTGGCAGATGAACGCGAGCGGCATGTCCTTCGGCAGCGCGGTCAGGCGCGCGTGCGTGTCCGGGTCGAGCGCATCGGCGCCGGGGAACGGCACCTGCTGGCGCTCGGCGGGCGGGCGCACGTCGATCACGGTGATGTCGCCGGCCTGCATGCGCCGCTGGAGCTCCTTCACCGACAGCGACTTGATCGACTGCGGCGCCGCCGGCAGATGGATCGCCAGGCCTTCGCCGCGCGGCGTGGCCGCCCAGTCGATGCTGGCGCCGCGCGCGCGCTGCGCGCTGGCCGCGTCGAAGCGGATCTCCAGGCCGTTGGCGTCGACGACGATGTCGTTGTCGCCCGGCTCGCGCAGCTGGAACTGCGGCTGGAAGCGGCCGTCGACGACGAGGAACAGCTTCAGCTCGCCGGCGTCGGCGAGCGCGGCGCGGATCTTCTCCACGGCGCGGTCGGAGATCGCGATCTCGGGCGGCGTGCGGTCCGGCGCGGCGACGCCGAGCAGGCGGTGCAGCTCGCCCGAATCGAACATCGACTGCACGATGTCGGCGCCGCCGACGAGCTCGCCCTCGACGTAGAGCTGCGGGATCGTCGGCCACTGGCCGTAGTCCTTGATGCCCTGGCGGATCTCCTCGTCGGCCAGCACGTCGACGGTCGCGTAGTCGTCGAGCAGCGCGTCGAGGCGGTCTACGGCGGCCGCGGAGAAGCCGCACTGCGGCGCATGGCGCGAGCCCTTCATGAACAGGACGACGCGGTGGCTGGCGAGCAGCGCCTCGATGCGGGCGCGCGTGGCGGGGGCGAGCGACATGGCGGTTTTCCGGGAAATGGATCGGCAATGATACGCCGCGGGCGCCGCGGCGCGGTTGGTGGGCTGCGGATTTATGGGCGATAATCCGCCGCGCAAGGGGAAATTCCGCGTATCTCATCGCCTCGGCGGCCGTTCCCGGCGCCGCGACGGCGCTGCGCCGGCGCCGCGGCGCGTACGGCAGGAAGGTCCACGGACTCGGGAGGGATTCATGGCTCGTCGCAGATTGCTGCCGGTCGCGATCGGTTTCGCGCTGGCTTCCACGGGGTTCGCCCAGCCGGAAGGCTCGTCGCCGCCGCAGCAGCAGGGCGAGGCGGTCGTGCCACTGACCTACACCGGCGCGAATGCGCGCGTGTCGCTCGGCGTCGACGACGACGGCGACGTGCTCGGCGAGGTGCTCGGCATCTTCGGCAAGACCGACGACCACGCCTGGCTGGCCCAGCTCTGGCTCGGCCAGGGCGGCGCCGGCGGCGTCCAGCTCGGCTATCACTGGCTGCGCGGCGGCACGGCGCAGGCGGTCGAGCAGCCCGGGAACGCCAGCGTGCTGAAGGCGTTCGGCGCGTTCGACCAGAACGCCTGGAAGGACCGCAAGGCGACGCTGGGCCTGGGCTGGGAAAAGGACGACGTCTCGGTCGACGCGTACGTCTCGCACGCGACGTCCGGCTCGCGGCTGGTCGGCACCACGCACGTGCGCGACGTCACCCAGCTCGGCGGCAGCGACGAGCACGGCGACTACACGCAGACGCAGACGATCGACACGTTCACGCGCCTGTTCGAGCGCGCCTACGACAACGGCGTCGGCCTGCGCTTCGGCCGCTATTTCGACCAGCCGCTGCTGCGCGTGCGCGGCGGCTTCGACTACGAGCGCGGCCGGTACGATTCGGACCAGTGGACCGTCTCGCTCGGCGTCGACAAGTACTTCGAGAACACCGGCTTCAGCGTGTCGCTGCTCGGCGAGGCGCTGCGCAAGAGCGGCGACTTCGAGACCGACCGCAACGACACGCGCGGCTGGCTGCTGCTGCGCTACGACATCGGGCAGAGCTACCGGCCGCGCGAGCCGTACCGCATGGTCGAGGTCGAGCGCCGCGCGGCCGACGCCGCGCCGCCGGCGCCGGCCGCGCCGCAGGTCGTGCGCAACGAGGTGCGGCTGGACGGCGACGCGTTCTTCGACTTCGACCACGCCGACCTGCGCCCCGACGCGGTCGCCGCGCTCGACGCGCTGATCGCCAAGCTGAAGTCGGCCAGCCGCGTCAGTCGCGTCGGCATCGTCGGCCACACCGATTCGATCGGCTCGGTCGCCTACAACCAGAAGCTCTCCGAGCGGCGCGCCGAGAGCGCGCGCCGCTACCTGGCGCAGCACGGCGTCGCCGCCGACCAGATCGACGTGCGCGGCGAGGGCGAGCTCAATCCGAGCTATCCGAACGACACGCCGGCGAACCGGCAGAAGAACCGCCGCGTGGACGTCGAGTTCCTCACGATCGAGGAGACCACCGCGCCGCCCGCGCCGGCGCCGGCGCCCGCGCCGCACGTGGAATGGATCAAGGAACCGGTGCAGGCGCCGCCGGCGTGGATCGAGCGCGCATTGCGCAATCCGGCCGAGCACAAGCGCACGGTCGACGTCTACAAGTTCGAGAAGACCAGCAGTACCAAGACGCTCGGCCCGAAGGAATACGTCAACCATCCGCCGGTGGCGCGCGACGACAGCGCGGCGGTCGCGCAGAACGCGGTCGCCGTGCCGATCGAGGTGCTCGCCAACGACAGCGATCCGGACGGCGACGCGCTGACCGTGACCGCGGTGTCGACGCCGGCGCACGGCAGCGCCGCGGCGACGGCAGGCGGCGTGGCCTACACGCCGGCGCCGGACTACGTCGGCGAGGACAGCTTCACCTACACGATCGACGACGGCCGCGGCGGCGCGGCGACGGCGACCGTGCACGTCGCCGTCGCCGCGCCGAACCGGCCGCCGGTGGCAGGTCCCTTGTCGGTGCGCGTGCTCAAGGGCGCCTCGATCGACATCCCCGTGCTGCAGGCCGCCTCGGATCCGGACGGCGATCCTCTGACCGTGGTCTCGGTGAGCCACACCGGCCCGATCCCGATCAACACCGTCACCCTGAACCCCGACGGCAGCGTGCACTACCAGTCGATCCACGGCTGGTTCGGCCAGGACTACTTCGAGTACACCGTATCCGACGGCCGCGGTGGCACCGCGACCGGCACGGTGGCGGTGTACGTCTACGAGGAGCCGCCGCTGGGCTGGTAGGGCGACCCGCTCAGGCGGCTGCCGGCAGCTCGACGCCTGGCGCGATCCCGGCGTCGCGCCGCGCCAGGCTCAGCCGACGTTCGGTCCAGTGCAGGAGCTCGAGCGTGCCGTCGCGGTGCTCGACCAGCGAGGTGCAGTGCTCGACCCAGTCGCCGTCGTTGAGGTACAGCACGCCGTCGTGGTCGTGCATGCGCGCGTAGTGGATGTGGCCGCAGATGTGGCCGTCGAAGCCGTCGGCGCGCGCCTGCGCGGCGACGCGCGCCTCGAAGCTCTGGATGAAGCGCCAGGCGGCGGCGATGCGGCGCTTGAGCATGATCGACAGCGGCCGGTAGCGCAGGCCGCAGCGCCGCAGCAGCGCGTTGCAGCAGCGGTTCGCGGCGCAGATCGCGCCCTGCAGGCGGTCGCCGAGCGCGACCAGCCAGGGCGGGGTCGATCCGCCGCCGTCGTATTCGTCGCCGTGGCTGACGCGGTAGCGCCGCCCGTCGGCGCCGACGTGCACCGCGTCCAGCGCGAACTCGACGCCGGCGATGCGCTGCCCGGCCAGGCGGCGTAGCGCCGCGTCGTGGTTGCCGGGGATGTACAGCACGCGCGTGCCGCGTGCGGCCATGCCGAGGATCTCGGCCACGACCGCGCCGTGGCTCGCGTGCCAGAACGGCCGCCTGGCCATGTTCTCCAGATCGACGATGTCGCCGACCAGGTACAGGCAGTCGCACTGGATGGAGCGCAGGAAGTCGAGCAGGTAGCCGGCCTGGCAGTCGGCCAGGCCGAGATGCACGTCGGAAACGAATACGCTGCGGAACGAGAGTCGCGTCATTGCGCATCCTCGCTGGAGCCCGGCGAAGCCTAGGCCGCGCCGGTCACGCCGCGGTTGCGCCGGCGTTGCACGGCGATGACAGGCGCCACGCCGCGAGGCGCCGCCGCGGGCGCGCGAGCGCCGGCGCGAACACACGACTGTCACATCGGCGCATTAGCGTCGCGGCGAAACGATCGCTCCGATCGCCGCCGCGGCTGCTCCGATGTCGATTCCGAACCTGCGCGACAAGCTCGACCAGAAGATCTTCGACGCGATCTATTCGCGCAGCCTGGTCTACAACACCTGCTGGGAAGATCCGGCGGTGGACCGCCGCGCGCTCGCGCTCGGCCCGGACGACACCGTGCTCGTCATCACCAGCGCCGGCTGCAACGCGCTCGACTACGCGCTCCAGGCGCCGCGCCGCATCCACGCCGTCGACGCCAATCCGCGCCAGAACGCGCTGCTGGAGCTCAAGATCGCCGGCATCCGCAAGCTGCCGTTCGACGACTATTTCGCGATGTTCGGCGAGGGCTACCATGCGCGCTTCGCCGAGCTGTACCGCCTGCACCTGCGCGACGAGCTCTCGGCGTTCGCGCAGGCCTGGTGGGACCGCCACGGCGGCTGGTTCACCAGCGGGCGCGGCAGCTTCTACTTCCACGGGCTCTCCGGCCTGGTCGCGCGCGGCGTGCGCGCGTACTTCGCCACGCGGCCGCAGCTCAAGCGCGCGATGGCGGACCTGTTCGCCGCGCGCGACGTCGCCGAGCAGCAGGCGATCTACGACGAGCGCATCGCACCGCAGCTGTGGAGCAAGCCGGTCAACTGGGTGATCTCGCGCCAGCTCGTGATGAGCCTGCTCGGCGTGCCGTATCCGCAGCGCCGCCTGGTCGAGGCGCAGCACGACGGCGGCGTGCCCGGCTTCATCCGCAGCGCCGTGCAGTACGTGTTCCGCCAGCTGCCGCTGGCCGACAACTACTTCTGGCACGTCTACATGACCGGCCGCTACCGCCGCGACTGCTGCCCGGAATACCTCAAGGAAGCCAATTTCCTGCGCCTGCGCGAGGGCTTGGTCGACCGCATCGAGATGCACACGTGCACGGTCACCGAGTTCCTGCGCACGCACGAGGCGCCGATCTCGCGCTTCGTGCTGCTCGACCACATGGACTGGATGAGCTCCTACCATCCCGCGGCGCTGGTCGAGGAATGGGAGGCGATCCGCGAGCGCGCGGCGCCCGGCGCGCGCATCCTGCTGCGCAGCGCGCACGCGAAGCCCGCGTACCTGGACGAGATCCGCATCGGCCCGGAACGCATGCGCCTGCGCGACGCGTTCCGCTTCATGGACGCCGAGGCCGACTCGCTGCAGCCCGGCGACCGCGTGCACACCTATGCCGGCTTCGTCATCGCCGATGTCCCGGCTTGAGGCCCTGCGCGGCGATGCCGCGGTGCTGGCGCGGCTGCTGCGCGGCATGCCGCGCGCCGGCTCGCACGCGCAGGCGCTGGCGGCGTTCTACGGACCGCAGTCGGCGCAGTACGACCGCTTCCGCGAGCGCCTGCTCGCCGGCCGCGCCGAGCTGATCGCCGGCCTGCCGCTGCCGGAGCGCGCGCGCGTCGTCGAGCTCGGCGGCGGCACCGGCCGCAACGCGGAGTTCTTCGGCGCGGCGCTGGCGCGCATCGAATCGATCGAGATCGTCGATCTGTGCGCGCCGCTGCTGGCGCAGGCGCGCGAGCGCGCGCGCCGCATCCCGCAGCTGCGCGCGGTCGAGGCCGACGCGACGACGTGGCGGCCGCAGCGGCCGGTCGACGCGGTGATCCTGTCGTATGCGCTGACGATGATCCCCGACTGGCGCGCAGCGATCGCCAACGCAGTGGCGATGCTCAAGCCCGGCGGCGTGCTCGGCGTGGTGGACTTCTACGTCGCGCCCGCGCGCGCCGAAGGCGGCGTGCGGCACGGCGCGCTCACGCGCGCGTTCTGGCCGGCCTGGTTCCGCCACGACGGCGTGCGGCTCGACGCCGGCCACCTGCCGGCGCTGCGCCGCGCGCTGCCGCGTCACGAAGTGGTCGAGGCGCGCGCGCCGGTGCCGTACCTGCCGCTGGCGCGCGTGCCGTACTACCGCTTCGTCGGCTACGCGTCCTGAGCGGGCTGCCAGGCGCTCGCCGCGTCGAGGCGGGCGACGTCGTCGGCCGACAGCTTCAACCGCGTCGCGCCGGCCAGCTCGCGCACCTGCGCCACGCTGGTCGCGCTGGCGATCGGCGCGGTGACGCCGGGACGCGCGATCAGCCAGGCCAGCGCGACCTGCGCCGGCGTCGCCTCGTGGCGGCGCGCCACGTCGTCGAGCGCGGCGAGCACGCGCAGGCCGTGGCCGTTGAGGTACTTGCCCACGGTCTTGCCGCGCGCGGCGCTCTTGCCGAGGTCGGCCTCGCTGCGGTACTTGCCGGTCAGGAACCCGCTGGCGAGCGCGTAATAGCAGACGACGCCGACCTGCTCCTCGCGCACCTGCGGCTCGAGCGTGCTTTCGTAGTCCTTGCGCGCGACGAGGTTGTATTCCGGCTGCAGCACCTCGTAGCGCGGCAGGCCGAGCCTCGTGCTGGTCGCGAGCGCCTCGGCGAAGCGCGCGGCGCCGTAGTTCGACGCGCCGATCGCGCGCACCTTGCCCTGCTCGATCAGCCGCGCGAACGCGCCGAGCGTGTCCTCGAGCGGGACGGACGGATCGTCCTCGTGCGCGAAGTACACGTCGATCGTCTCGATCCTGAGGCGGCGCAGCGAGTCCTCGGCCGCGGCCTGGATCGTGGCCGGGGACAGGCCCTTGTGCACGGCCCACTTGGCCACCTTCGTGGCGATCACGACGCGATCGCGCTTGCCGCTGCGGGCGAGCCAGTTGCCGATGATCGTCTCGGACTCGCCGCCCTGGTTGCCCGGCACCCAGGCCGGGTAGACGTCGGCGGTGTCGACGAGGTCGAGCCCGGCGTCGACGAACGCGTCGAGCACCTCGAACGACGCCGCCTCGTCGAGGCTCCATCCGAACACGTTGCCGCCGAGGGCGAGCGGCTGCACGGCGATGCCGGATCGGCCGAGTTCGCGTTTGCTCATGAGCGTGTCTCCTGGCGCGGAACGGACCTACGGATCTGCGGCCGGGCGCCCGATTCGCAACCGCCGGACGGGTGACGGCATCTTCGTGCCGCGAGTCGCTCACGCGGCGAGCCGCGCAAGCCGGCCGGGACGGCGGGACGACGGGACGACGGACGGGTCATGGGGCGCCCGGTTGCGGGCGCATGCCGTGTGGAGCCCGGAGTGCGCGGACCGGCCGCGGTTCAGGAAAGGACTTCGGGGCGCTTCGCGCCGGCGAAGCGCCGCGCCCAGTACGTCTCGTCCAGGCGGTTGATGCTGACGCGCTTGCCGCTCGACGGCGAATGGATGAAGCGGCCTTCGCCCAGGTAGATGCCCACGTGCGAGATGCGCTTGCCGCGCGTGCGGAAGAACACCAGGTCGCCGGTCTTGAGCTCGGCGCGGCTCACCTTCGCGCCGACCGAGGCGAACTGGCTGGCCGAGTCGGCCGGCAGGTCCTGGTCGACGGCGTGGCGGAACACGTAGCGCACGAAGCCGCTGCAGTCGAAGCCGGTCGACGGCTCGCGGCCGCCGCGGCGATAGCGGATGTTCTGCAGCGTCACCGCGAAATCGCTGAGCAGCTGGCGCAGGTGCGAGCCGGCGGTGGGCTTGGCGGGCGCGGCAGGCTTCTCGGCGGCGGAGGCCGGGCTCGCGGCAGCGGGCGCCTCGGCGACGGTCAGCAGCGTGCCGGACGGCGGCATGGCGGCCGGCGAGGCCGAGCCGGTCTCCCAGGCGCCCAGATCAATGCCGATGATCGGGCTGGCGAATGCTCGTGCGCAGAAAAGTGCCAGGAAAACAGGCGCATACGCGACCAGCATTCGCTTGAATGGCATGAGGTGTTCCCCCCGGACTCGGCGTGGCTTTTCTTGTTCTGTAGGGGCCGCCGGCATGCGGCAGCCGCCTCGCGAAGGGACGAAAGTTAGCAAAGCCCTCCGGCAGAGTTGTTTGGCTGGCGTTAAGAATCCGGCGATTTCTGTGATGCCGTTCACAGGCCGGATGCGGACGGATTCGCAGCCCGGCCCTCGATCCGCTCGCGAAAGCCGGCGTGCTCGGCGAGGCAGGCAACCCAGGTGCGGACCGCGTCCGCGACGTACGCCGGCGTGGGCGGCGCGTGTCCTCGCTTCAGGCGGCCCGGGCGCGGTCGAACTCCAGGTACAGGATCGTGCGCGGCGCCGCCGAGGCGTTCACCGCGAAATGGTCGAGCGAGCCGTCGAACACGAACATCGTTCCGTTCGTGTGCTGGCGGAACTCGCCGGCGACGTTGAGATAGCAGTAGTTGCCCTGCGTCGGCGCGTCCAGCGTGAGATGGCACTGCAGCAGGTTCTGCTCGGCGAGTTCGGGGTGCCGATGGGTCGACAGGAAGCCGTGCGGCTTGAGCTGCGAGAAGCCGCACACCTTGATGCCGGACAGCTCGCCGAGCAGCGCCAGCGTGCGCGGGAACGCCTCGCGCAGGAACGGCAGCGGCTCGTCGTCGAGCACCAGCGCGTACTGGATCCAGTTCGGGTTGTCCGGCCAGCCGAGCAGCCAGCCGTACTCGCCGCCGGCGCGCAGGTGGCGGCCGAGTTCGGCGAACACCTCCTCGTGCGTCTTGTCGACGCGGTCGATGCCCAGCACCGGCGCGTGCAGCGCGAGGAATTCCTCGCGGATGCTCGTCCAGTGCCGGCCGAGCACCTGCAGCTTGGGAAACGCGTCCAGCGGATGGAACGGAAGTCCGCGCATCGATGCCTCGTCTCGCCCTTGGCCGGCGCGATCATAGCCGCGGCGCATGCGCGCGGGGCGGCGCATTCCGCCGACGGCTTCGCACGCTGCGAGCGGCGGCGCTGCCGTGCCGGCACCGCGTGCGATGATGCCCGGCCCTTTCGTTCCGGCCGAGGTGTCCGATGACCGCCTTCCGCAGCTTCGATCCGCCCGCGCGCCTGCTGCTCGGCCCCGGGCCTTCGCCGGTGCCGCGGCGCGTGCTCGACGCGCTGGCGCGGCCGACGCTGGGCCATCTCGATCCGAGCTTCGTGGCCATGATGGACGAGCTCAAGGAGCTGCTGCGCCGCGCCTTCCGCACGCGCAACGCGCTGACGCTGCCGATCTCGGCGCCGGGCTCGGCCGGCATGGAGGCCGCGTTCGTCAACCTGATCGAGCCGGGCGACACCGTCGTCGTCTGCCGCAACGGCGTGTTCGGCGAGCGCATGCGCGAGAACGTCGTGCGCATCGGCGCGCAGGCGGTCGTCGTCGACGACGCGTTCGGCCAGCCGGTCGACCCGGAGAAGGTCGAGGCCGCGCTGCGCGCGCATCCGCACGCGAAGGCGCTCGCGTTCGTGCATGCCGAGACCTCGACCGGGGTCGAGTCGGATGCGGCGACGCTGTGCCGGCTGGCACGCGAGCACGGCGCGCTCAGCATCGTCGATTCGGTGACCGGGCTCGGCGGGATTCCGCTCGAGGTCGACGCCTGGGGCGTCGACGCGATCTATTCCGGCTCGCAGAAATGCCTGGCCGCGCCGCCGGGGCTCGCGCCGCTCAGCTTCGGCGAGAACGCGGTGGCCGCGCTGCGCGCGCGCAGGAGGCCGGTGCAGAGCTGGTTCCTCGATCTCGGCCTGATCGTCCGCTACTGGCAGGGCGAGGGTGCGCGCACCTATCACCACACCGCACCGGTGAACATGCTCTATGCGCTGCACGAGGCGCTGGTCATGCTGCACGAGGAAGGCCTCGAGGCGGCCTGGGCGCGCCATCGCGAGAACCATCTGCGCCTGCGCCGCGGCCTGGAGGCGCTCGGCCTGGAACTGTTCGTGGCCGAGCCGGTGCGGCTGATGCCGCTCAATGCGGTGAAGGTGCCCGACGGCGTCGACGAGGCCGCGGTGCGCCGCCGTCTGCTCGAGGTGCACGGCATCGAAATCGGCGCCGGCCTCGGCGAGCTGGCCGGCCGGATCTGGCGCATCGGCCTGATGGGCGCCGGCAGCCAGCCGCAGCACGTCGATCGCGTGGTCGGCGCGCTGGGCGAGGCGCTGCGGCGCAAGGCGGCCTGAGCGCCGCGCCGGATCAGCGCTTCAGGCGCTCGCGCGCGACGGCGACGATCTCGTCGGTCCAGGCCGCGTACTGCGCGGCGGACGGATGCAGGCCGTCGCCGACCAGCATCGCCTCCATGTCGCCGGCCTCGCGCGAGGCGGCGGTCACGTCGACGAAGGCGATGTCCTCGCCGGCGGCGATCGCGCGGGCGGCCGCGTTGAACGCGTCGATCTCGGCGGCGATCGCCGCGGCGTCGCGCCCTTCGGCGCGTGCGAAGCGGGTCACGCCCCAATCGGGAATCGACACCACGACGACGCGCTCGCGCCGGTCGCCGGCCAGCGCCAGCGCGCGCGCGAGCAGCGCGGCGAACTCCGCGCGGTAGTTCTCCAGCGCGCGGCCGCGGTACTGGTTGTTGACGCCGATCAGCAGCGTGACGAAGTCGTATGGCGGCGCCAGCGCGGCCGCGTCCATCGCCGCGGACAGCTCGTCGGTGGTCCAGCCGGTCCTGGCCACGACCTCGGGATCGGCGACGGCCACGCCGCCGGCGCGCAGCCTTCGCGCGAGCTGGGCCGGCCAGCGCTCGTCGGCGGCGACGCCTTCGCCGATCGTGTAGGAATCGCCGAGCGCGAGATAGCGCAGCGGCGCCGCGGCGGCGGACGCCATCACGCCACGCGCCGCGCCGCGCCGCGATCGGCCGTGCGCCGCAGCGCACGCTCGATGCGCACGAACACGTCCTCGAGCACCGCCGGCTCCGGCAGCAGCGTCAGGCGGAAGTGCGTGCGCGCGGCGATGTTGAAGCTCGACCCGGGCACCAGGATCACGTGCTCGTGCTCGAGCAGGTCGAGCGCGAAGGCCTCGTCGTCGAAGCCGGGCAGGCGCGCCGGATCGACGCGCGGAAACGCGTACAGCGCCGCCTGCGGCGGCACCAGCTCGAGGAACTCGCTGCGCGCGACGCCGGCCGCGACCGCCGCGCGCGCCGCGTGCAGGCGCCCGCCGGGCTGCGTCAGCCGGCCGATCTCGTTCGGCCCCTCGAGTGCCGGCTTGATCGCCCACTGCGCGGTCACGTTGCTGCACAGGCGCAGCGAGGCGAGCAGGTCGAGCGCCTGCGCGAGCGGCCGGATGCGGCGCGCCGCGCCGGTCAGCGACAGCCAGCCGACGCGGTAACCGCACGCCAAGTGCACCTTCGACAGGCCGCCGTAGCTGATGCAGGGCACGTCGCCGGCGAGCGGCGCGAGCGGCTCGAAGCGCGCGTCGTCGTAGAGCACGCTGTCGTAGATCTCGTCGACCAGCAGCACCAGGCCGTGCCGTGCGGCGAGCGCGGCCAGCGCCTCGAGCACGGCGCGCGGGTAGACCGCGCCGGTGGGATTGTTCGGGTTGATGACGACCAGCGCCTTCGTGCGCGGCGTGACCAGGGCGGCGATCTCGTCCGGGTCGGGCAGGTGCGCGCGTTCGGGCGGGCAGGGATAGTGCACCGGCGCGCCGCCGTTCAGGCGCGTCGCCGCGGTCCACAGCGGGTAGTCCGGCGCCGGGATCAGCACCTCGTCGCCGGCGTCGAGCAGCGCGCGCAGGCTGAGGTCGATCAGCTCGCTGACGCCGTTGCCGATGAAGACGCGTTCGGCGGCGGCCTCGGCGCCATTGCGCCGGTGCTGCGCGGCGACGGCCTCGCGCGCTTCCAGCAGGCCCTGCTGGTGGCAGTACGCCTCGCTGCGCGGCAGCGCCGCGGCGATCGCGTCGCGCAGATGCTGCGGCACGCGGAAGCCGAACAGTCCCGGATTGCCGATGTTCAGGCGCAGGACCTGCGTGCCTGCGGCCTCCAGTTCGTGAGCGCGGCGGCTGAGCGGCCCGCGGATGTCATAGCGCACCTGGTCGAGGCGGGTGCTGACCGCCACCGGCTGGTTCTCCATCGCCCTTCCTGCCGTAGAGATTCGCCTGATGCTAGCAGCGCGGCCGGGCCGCCGCATCCGCCGGTCCGACGCGGCGAGGCGCCGCCGGATCGGCGCCGAACGCGGCTAGAATCGGCCGATGCAGCCCACGGCCGACGAAGAACAGCGACTCGCGCGGATCGGCTGGCGTCCTCTGCCCTGGCCCGAGGATGTGCCGGCCGCGTGGTCGGTCGCGCGCGTCGTCGCGCAGCATCGCGCCGGCTACCAGCTGCACGACGGCGCCGAGTCGTTCAACGCGCAGCCGGCGGCGCGCTACCTCAAGCGCGCGCTCGATCCGACCGAGCGGCCGGCCGTCGGCGACTTCGTGCTCTATGCGCCCGGCGCGCCGCCGACGATCGAGCGCGTGCTGCCGCGGCGCACGGAGCTGCGCCGCGGCGCGGCCGGCGAGAGCCACCAGCGCCAGATCATCGCCACCAACGTCGACTGGGCGTTCGTGCTGAACGGGCTGGACGGCGACTTCAACCCCGCGCGCATCGAGCGCTATCTGCTGCTGGTCCAGGCCAGCGGCGCCGCGCCCGTGCTGGTGCTGACCAAGGCCGACACCGGCGACGCCGAGGCCGCCCTGGCGCAACTGCGCGCGCGCCTGCCGGCGCTGCCGATGCACGCGGTGAACGCCAAGTCCGCCGCGAGCGTCGCGCCGCTGCTCGCCTACCTCGGCCCCGGCGATACCGCCGTGCTGGTCGGATCGTCCGGCGTCGGCAAGTCGACGCTGACCAACACGCTGCTCGGCCACACGCGCATGGCCACCGCCGCGGTGCGCGCGCACGACAGCCGCGGCCGCCACACCACGACGCATCGCGCGCTGATTCCGCTGCCGTCCGGCGGCTGCCTGATCGACACGCCCGGCATGCGCGAGCTCAAGCTGACCGGCGAGGAGGACCTCGAACAGAGCCGCTTCGCCGACATCGACGAACTCGCCCAGTCCTGCCGCTTCGGCGACTGCCGCCACGCCGGCGAGCCCGGCTGCGCCGTGCAGGCTGCGCTCGCCGACGGCCGGCTCGATCCGGACCGTTGGCGCAACTACCTGAAGCTGCGCGACGAGCTCGCCGCCGCCGCCGACACCCTGGAAGCGCAGCTGCGCCGCAAGAGCGAATCGCGCGTGCTGACCAAGGCGCTGGGGAAGCGGCTGGGGGAGAAGTACGGCAAGCGCTGAGGGCGAAGCGAGGGCGCGGTTCGGCGCAGCGCGCATCTCGCCGCGGCGATCGCAGGTTTCGCTGCACGGCGCAGCTCGATCCGGCGCTATGCTGTGCGGGGGGGGGCGCGGGAAGGAATCATGCGGCAGAGGATCGGGGGAAACGGGCGGCGCGGCGGCCAGGCAGGTCGTATCCGCAGGGGCATCGCTTTCGCGCTGATGCTGGGATGGGGATTGGCGGCGTTCGATGCGGCGGCGAGGACGCGCGCGGTCGATCCGGGCGAGATGCCGACGCTGGGCGCGGACGAGGGGCTGCTGGTCGTCGCCGTCGATTCGAACGTCGATCTCGACAGCGTCAGCGTGAAGAAGGACGGCAAGCTCTTCAGCAGCGGAATGCTGTCCAACCTCAAGGCCGGACGGAATTCGCGCCTGTACGTCGTCCCGGCCGGCACCTACGAATGGGAGCAGGTGCGCCTCTTCGGCAGCATCCGCTACGAGCTCAAGAGCGATCCGGAGTACCGGTTCGAGGTGCCGCCCGGAAAGATCACCTACAGCGGCGACCTGGTGTTCCGGCCGCTCGGATGGCTGCGCGCCGACGTCCAGGTGACCAACCGCGGCCTCAAGGCCATCGACTGGCTCGAGGCCGAGCACCCCGATCTCGCCAAGCGCTATCCATTCGAATATTCGGGCCACTACCCGGATCCGTTTCCGGCGTTCTACCGGCAGGTGCGCTCCGCAGCCGGTCCGAGCACCGCCGAGCTGAGCCGGACCGTCGCGCCGCCGGCCCCGGGCCCGCTGCCGCTCGCGATCGACGAGCTGTGGCGCGAGGACCGCATCGACAGCGTGTACCTCAACGGCGCCGGCGACCTGCTCGCCGAACGCGTGCGCGAGAAAGACCGCTGGGAAGTGCATCTGATCGACCTCAAGGCCGGCACGTCGCTGCGCCTGGTGCAGGCGCCGGAGCCGATCGCGTCGATTCGCTGGGCGGGCGACCGCGTGCTGCTGGTCGGCACCGGCAACGACAAGCTGCGCCAGTCGATGACGATCATTCGCGTGCGCGACGCCGCCGGCGGCCAGCGCGCGTTCGACGTCCTGAAGATGCATGCCCGCGGCCACGTGCTCGACCCGGTGCCGGAGAGCGCCGACCGCATCCTCTTCGCCGGCTACGGCACCCGTGGCGGCATGGTCGTGCACTGGGTGGACATCTCGAACCAGCGCGCGCTCGACCAGACCGGCGGGGCCCTGCGCAGCCGCTTGAACACCGGCGTCGACGGCGAGGTCCGCTGGTTCGCCGACGGGAGCGGGCAGCTGCGCGCCGCGCTGGCGCAAAAGGACGGCGACTACCTGCTGATGCACGGAAGCGGGGGAGACTACAAGGCCGTCCTCAACCTGGGGAGCGAGAGGAGCTTCGAGCCCGTCGTGCTTTCCTATGACGGAAACGTCATCTACGGCCTCAGCGACGAGGGCCGGTCGCAACGCGATCTGGTCGTGTTCGATCCCGCCCAGGGACGCGTCACCCAGACGCTGTTCAGCAAGCCGGGCATCGACGTCGTCGAGCCGCTGCTGGATGCCCGCCGTACGCCGATCGGCGTGACGTACTACGAGGGCGGACAGCTGGTCAGCGAGTACTTCGACGCGAGGGACCAGAAGCTCGCCGGCATCCTGCGCAATACGTTTCCCGAGCGCACCGTCGCCGTCGTCGCGCGCAGCCGCGACGGCCGCCAGCTGGTGTTGTGGGTGGACGGCAGCGACCAGCCGCCGAAGCTCTATCATCTCGACGTCGACCGCCGCCAGGCCTCGTTGCTGGAAGCCTCGCGTCCGTGGCTCGAAGGAAAGCGCTTCGTCGCCAGCCGGAGGCTCTCGGTCAAGGCGCCCGACGGGCTGCCCATCGAGGCCTACCTGACGCTGCCGCCGGGGCAGGAGCGCAGGCCGCTGGTGGTCATGCCCCACGGCGGCCCGGTCGGCGTCAGCGACCACCAGCACTTCAATCCCGAGGTCCAGTTCCTGGCGTCCCTGGGCTATGCGGTCCTGCAGGTCAACTTCCGCGGCTCCGACGGCTACGGGAAGGCATTCCGCGAAGCAGGCTACGGAAAGCAGGGCACGCTGATCGAGGACGACGTCGACAGCGCCATCCGCGAGGTGCTGGCGAGCCAGCCGGTCGATCCGCAGCGCATGTGCGTCGTGGGCGCCAGCTACGGCGGCTACTCGGCGCTGGTCTCCACGATGCGATGGCCGGACCGCTTCCGCTGTGCGGTGTCGATCGCCGGCGTCAGCGATCGCGTCCTCCTGTTCACGGCGAGCGACAGCGGCCATTGGGCGCGCGGGCGCGAGGCGCTGGTGCGCGTGTTCGGCGACCCGAAGACGCAGCTCGACCAGATGCTGGCCGTCTCGCCGCTGTATCACTACCGCGAACTGAAGACGCCGATCATGCTCGTCCACGGCGAGGAGGACATGCGCGTCGACTACGAGCATGCGCGCCGCATGGTGCGCATGCTGAATCTCGACGGCCGCGCGCCGGTCATGCTCACCTTCGCCGACGAAGGACACGGCATCGACGAGATGGACCACATCGCCACCGCATGGTCGGGCATCGCCGGATTCCTGCGCCAGCATCTGGCTGCCGGCTCCGGGAGCGCCGCCGGGGCGGCGGCGCGCCAGCCCTAAAGGCGGAGGCGGCCATTCGATGGAACGAGTTCAGCCGTCGCTCGTCTCGAGGGGAGGGGCTGATGTCGAATGGGCTTGCTGCCCCTAAAGTTTATCTATTGCTTCTGCTCACTCTATGGTTGGTCGGTAAAACATGCGCGGCGTCCCGTGCGGGACAAGAACTGGTCCATTTACTGCTAGACCAGAAAGTGGATTTCGCGTCTGCGCGAATTGTGTTGTTGTAAAAGAAATCCACCCTCTTTGCCCAGAGCCGGCTCCGCTGGTAGCGGAAGGACGCGGCGGCGCGAGTTGATGACCGAACGATCCTTCGAGCGTAGCTGCGCCGCAAGAGCGAAGCGCGTGCGCCGACCAAGGCGTTGGGGAGCGGCTGGGGGAGAAGTACAAGCGGATGTAGGTGAGTGGGCGAGGCAAAGACGTATCGAGGCGATTCGTTGGGGCGCATCACTCTTCGAGGTCTGTGGCTTCGTCTCGGGATACTCGTTGGTTGTCTTTGATCACTCGATCGAGAAATCCGAGCATCTCCATTGAATCGAAGAAGTTTCCGCGCCGCCCTTTTACTGGCATGGAAAAAAGCATTCCATTTTTTTGTGTGGATGATGATGTGCTTGCTTTCCTTGGCATCGGTTGGCTGCACCCTATCTATTTCTCTGAAAAATACCTCGAAGACCTCGTCCCCTACGCTCCAGTGGAGGCCTTCGGTGTAGATTTCGACGACTTCGCCGTCTGGTCCTGGATTTTTGTAATAGCCAATCGGCTCTCCGAAATCGCTCGTCGAACCTAAAAAGGGATGGGATGAACCATCTGCCTTGTGATAGTTCTGGATGTCTTCGACAATCCTGTATGCGCGTATTGAGGTTTTCATGAATGCACTATTTCAATGGGATTGTAATTTCATCCACGGCTCCGCTTGATGTGAGCCCGTAGCGCTGCTTAAGAACATTATAAGCGCGGATTATGCGGACGGCAGTCGCAAGCCTGGCGGTAGCCAGGCTCGCATAAACCTCTCAGCGTTATGTTCGGGTGCCCGCTCGAAGCCCCTTCCAGGGGGATAGGGGGGTCTCAGCGGCGTGAGCCGATGAGTGAACAAGCTCTCCGAGCACGCGCGGATGCGCGGGCTCTCAACCTCCGACCTCGGCACAAACGAAGGCACTCAGCTCCGAGATCGGCACTGCGCGGCCCAGCGCGCCGCGTGCAGCGACTTTGCGAGGCGCGGGCCGAGCGGTAGAGAGCCCAATGCACGCGGCGTGACGGGCGGGAAGGTCATCTGCTTCCTTCACCAGAGCAATGCGCGAGCGGAACTCAAAGGACTTCTTCAATCACGCCTTCTGCAATCGTCCGCATTTCCCAAAGCGTGAATCGGCTGCCGACCTTTAGCCGCGGTTTGATCAGTTCCGGGAACAGGAATGTAATTGGCACCGTGACCGTTTCTCCGGGCGCAACGGGACCACTCAAATGCAGCCCACAGTCAAACTTCTCCCCCTCGAACTCCAGCGGACAGCGATAAGTATCCGGCCGCGTTGGTCCTTTGCGACCATCCTCTTCAGTGCTGTAGAACCGCACTCTTGCAACAACGTCAGGTGTCCCACTCATGTCATAGCACCTACGGCAGCGGCGTGAACGGAAGCGGAGTTCCCGGTCTGAGCATCGGCAACAGTTCTGTTGGTACAGTCACGGTGGAAATCCCACGATCAACAACCGCGCGCATTGCCGGGGTAATCGCGTTCGACGGGATCGCCGTCTCCACGATCCTGTAAGGCCCTTGATAAAGCCCTGTGCCGAATGTCTGCCTGGCATAGGAAGCCGCACCTTCGGCTGTCGTGGAGAAGTACTTGCTCTCAACTCCAAGGATATTCCTGAACGCCCCTCCGTTTGCGGCGATGTCGGCCAGCTCCGCCGGATTTACGGCTCGGTACAGAGTCGTTGTTCCCCTTGCGGCACCAAGCGTGCGGAATGCAGTTACGCCTGCGCCAAGCACCTTGCCAAGAGCAAGGCCCCCAATGGCATTGGCCGCCGGGTCTATGATGGACAGCCTCGTAAGCTGCCATGCGTCCCTGTTACTTTGCGCCGTAGCGGCGCGTCCTGCGAATGCGTCCAGGTCTTCGAGGTATTGCCTCACTTCGGCGGCATATACGAATGCGCCGCCTGCATAACGAGCCGGAATCCAATCCGAGTCGGGTACGACTGTCACCTGGGGCAATAATTGCGGCTGGCTGCTGACGGTTTTGCCGCTTCCTCCGATGTTGGGCGTACCGCCGCTCGTAGGGGCTGACGATGGGCCCTTGCTTGCCAGGCTGTCTGCGCCGTTGCCGGGAAGCGGCGTTGCCGCAGCTCTCGCTATGTCGCCGGGGCTGTTAGGGTTGAACGAGCCGAGATTCCTGCTTGATCCGTCGCTGTAGTTGGCCGTGACGGTGACACAATCCTTGATGTGCGTTCCAAGGGTTTCTTCACAATAGCCAGAAGGGTCTTTCCCGGAGAAGGGATTGTTCTGCAAATAGCTATAGGGATTGAGGTTCTGGCTATTGCTCGGGAACGTGCTCGTGGCTGGTGAATCCCTAAGGTGCTACTGATTGGCAGGTGAATGTGCTGCTGTGACTCACGATTAACTAATCAGATGCCAACGGAATGCCGAGTGCTTTACTAATTACATCGTCTACTGTTCGGTAGCTTTTTTATGCATAAATACCGCACGGTTCATGTCTTTTAGGCAATTGATGATTGTATTTATCCCAATAAAGCGTGGGCTTGCGTAATGGTTCTTCGAAGCAATGAATTGGTAGACGGCGTCCCCCGGGATAGAAATCTCTATGTATGATATTTTAAAAATACCCAAGTGACCAAGGAAGTCTATTTGTCATTAATGTTGCAATTAGCAGATACATGGCCGATAGCTGCTCTGGTGGTGTCAACTGTGGATTGTCTGATCGCAGGGTCCCATCCACGAACTAGCCATACCGAGTCTTCTGGCTAGCCGAGAATCCGCGCTGCATCGCGCCGGGCAGAGCAGTCTCGGCGATCTAGCATACTGCCAAACGTTTTTTTTTTTTTACGGCAGATCTGACGCCAAAGGTATTCCTAATTTTTCACTAATTGCATCATCGATCGTTCGAAAGCTATCCAACGCGTGGTAACCACATGGCTCTCTCTTGAAGTGCAATTCATTGTTGTATTCGTCCCAATAGCGTTCAGGCATGCGGCCAGGCTCCCTGAAACAATGTACTGGTAATCGCTCGCCAGGTTCGAAGCTTCTGTTTGCGACGGTTTCGAAATATCCTCGTGACCAAGGCAGTCGATTTGTCATCAGTGGTGGTATCAGCAATTGCATAGCCGAAAGTCGATTTGGAGGAGTCTTTTCTTCAGATTGAACTGAAAAAATATACAAAAGAATGCAGTTCTTCATTGTCCCTATAAGGGCATCCGTTGCAATGACTCGGCCAAAATAGTACTCGTGCCCTTTGGGCTTGCATACAAAAATATCTCCTTCCTTTGGTTGTTTTTTTGAAGGACGTAGAATTTGTAGATTGGTAGCTACATCTTTTGTCTTCATGCTCAGAATCCGTTAGCTCTTAGCCAATTTTCGCCCCACCGCACCGCATCGTTATAATAAGAGTGATTTGGACTAATACTATTTCTTAAATTTTGGAACTGCGGATTTCTAATAATGAGAGCCTGCTCTACTGCTCTAGCTTGCCCTCTTGTCAAGCCTCCGCTATCCAATGCTCTGATTCTGAATCGGTCGCCGTGCTGAATCTGCCGCGCTGAAATATTACAGGTAATGCCGCAGTAAACAGCTTCATTATTCTTGTATCCAATATAGACTTGCGTTTCACGCCCAGAGCTAAGGAATTTCTGCGCGGAAAGAGGAATTTCAGTGATAGTTTCGAACGTTTCCTCAGCTCGGACAGCGCTACGTATGACTCCAGCGGCAATCGCGCCGCTCTTTAGTGCGACTCCCCAGCCGCCAGGTAGTGTTGCCGGTTCAATGGAATCATCTCCTGGTGCGTTCTCTCGCCAAGGATTGGTGCCAGTAATGAAGCCAGTAAGAGCTACTACTGGTGTCATAAGAAAGGCGTTGGTGTCATCGCGTTTCCATGCGTCATACCAATCGTCGTCTGTCGGAGTGACGACGATATCTCCCAATCTTTGAACGGCAAGATTATTGTCGGCTCTACTGCTGGCCGTTTTTCCGTTTGTTCCAATTACGCTCGTATCACCATTGGCGGGTTTGGATGGGGCGCCATTCGGGGCCATCGCATCCGCACCGTTGGATAGTGGGATGGATGCGGCTTTTGCCATGTCGCTGGGGCTGTCGCGATTGAACGAGCCGAGATTCCTGCTTGATCCGTCGCTGTAGTTGGCCGTGACGGTGACACAATCCTTGATGTGCGTTCCAAGGGTTTCTTCACAATAGCCAGAAGGGTCTTTCCCGGAGAAGGGATTGTTCTGCAAATAGCTATAGGGATTGAGGCTCTGGCTATTGCTCGGGAACTGGATGACCGGGTCGACACCCAGGAACCGGCCGAGCTGGTAGTCGAACAGGCGCCCGTTCATGTGGATTACGCGCAGGTCGTCGACGTGCTCGTGGCCGGTGAACCCGCGCAGGGTATTGGGCAGCAGATCGAGCGTGCCGCCGGAGCGATCGCCGAAGTTGCCGTCGCGAGCGCGGCCGAATGGATCGTATGCACGCGTCGAGGCAAGCGCGGCGGTGCCGTTGGTCAGGGCTGCGGTGGAGCCGAGGCGATCGCGCAAGTTGGCGTGCGCGCCGTTGAGCGCACCGATGCGCGTGATCGTGACGGGGCCGAGCTCGTGGCGCAGCGTGGTCTGGACACCGGCCTCGGTGCGCTCGTAACCGTCCGGACCATACCAGGTCTTCTGGCTGGTCGAGAATTCGGCGATGCGTTGGCCATTTGGATCGTATGAGTACCAGGCATCTCCGAACCCAGCGCGGGCGAGATGCCAGGGTAGGTTCTGGAAGTCGTAGATGCCTGAGGTCAGCGTATTGCCGCCGACGACGTTGCCATTAGCATCGCATTGGTACGTCATGGTTCCGCTCGGCGTGGCGACTTGGCTGACGCCGTGGGGGCCGCAGCCGTTTCCTGCATAGACGTAGGCGCCCGGTATCGCTGTGCTGTAGTCGGACTTGAAAGTCAGATTTCCAGACGAGGAATACGCATATTGAGGCTGGTCGGCAGGTTCGCTGCATACGAAGGCACCGCAGATTTCGATGTGATCCGAAGCCAGACGCTGCAGACCATCGTAGGTGTACGTTTCGGTGCTGATCGCGGTGCCCAGGGTGCGCTTCTGCTGGATCAGGTTCGCGAAGCTGTCGTAGCTGTAGTCCCACTGGTCCAGCACGGTGGATCCGCTGGTCCACTTCTTCTGCTTGATCTGCCCGGTGGCCGGGTACGTCTGGTGCATGCCGTTAATGCCGCCGGCATAGCTCTCGGCGGTCACGTTGCCGTAGGCATCCTGGCCGGTGACCGTCCACCAGGTCTGGAACGTCGAACCGTCCTGCAGGCCGGTCACGAACCCGTGCGTGTCGAGCGGGGTGTAGACGGACAGGCTGCTGGGGTAGTTGCGTACCGAAAGGCGAGCCCAACCGTCATAGGTATACGAGGTCGTCCACGGCGTGGCGAGGCTGACGATGTCGGTCGTGCGCGAGCTGAGCCGCTTGCTGGCTGCTTCATAGCTCAGCGTCTCCTTCCAGATCTGCGACAGGCTGGCGGTGTTCGGTCCCCACTGCCGCTGCGTGGACCCGAGCAGGCCCGGGCCGCCATTGGCGCCGATCGGGTCGTAGCTCCAGGTGTCGCGCAGCACGGCGAGGTTCGTGTCGCCCGGATTGGGGTTGGTGGCGGTGCGCTGGGTCAGGCGACCGAGCGCGTCATAGGTGTGCGCGGTCTGCACGCCGCGCGCATCGGTCTGGGTCAGCAGCTCGCCGAGGCCGTCGTAGGTGAAGGTCCAGGTGCCCGCGTCCGGGTCGGTCATCTGTACGCGGCGACCAAGCGCATCGTAGGCCGCCTTGATGACGTTGCCCTCGGCATCGCGCGCGGCGACCGGATTGCCCGAACCGTCGTACCAGTAATTCGTTGCGGCGTAGTTGACCGTGGCGCCGAGATTCTGCACGGTCTGCTGCAGCCGCCCGAGGCTGTCGTACGTGCGCGTCATGTCCATGCACAGGTTCGTGCCGGCCGAGCAGAGGGCGGGCACGCCGGTCGCGCGTACCTGGATCGTGGTCTTGAGGCCGCTGTACGCGTAGGTCGTGCGCACGTCGCCGTGCGCCGGGTCGAGCTCGGCGCCGGGTGCGGTTTTCTGCCGGACCCGGCCGAGCCGGTCGTACTGGTCGAACGTCGTCCAGTACGCCTGGCTGCCCGCATAGTGCGGCGCCGACGTGCGCGTGACCGTGCCCATGACGTCGTACTCGGTCAGCGTCTGGATCAGGCCGTTGAAGCCGCTGCGCGCGCTTTTCACGGTCCGGCCGAGCTTGTCGTACCAGGTGACGGTGGTCGGATAGCCTTCCTGCGTCGTCGTCACGCGCCAGGCAGCGTAGGTCTCGCCCGGTCCTTCGCCGTAGCCGCCTGGGCAGCTGCCGTTCGCGCAGGCGGTCCAGCTGGCATAGATCGACGGCTGCAGCACGCTGTCGTTCGCATCGAGGTAGTCGGTGCGGTAGATGCGTCCGAACGCGTCCGGGACGGCGATCGTCTTGCGGTTGGTCGGATCGATCGTACGCGTCACCACGCCGTCGCCCGGCCGATGTTCGGTCGTGGTGACGTGTCCCATCGGGTTCGTCGTCTGCAGCACGAAGTAGCCGTCGGCCGCCACGGACGTGCCGTTCTTGCTGTAGCTCATCGTGGTCGTGCGCGGTGCCGGGCTGACCATCGAGCCGCTGACGGAGACCGTCGTCGGCAGGCCGTAGCTCGGCGTCGGGTAGCCGTAGACGGTCGTCAGCGTCTGGTTGGGCACGCTCGGCTGCACGGTCTGCGAGGCCGGCGTGCGGTCAGCGTTCCATTGATAGGTGGTCGTGACGGTCTGTGACGGGGCGCTGGCGCCGGCCGGCAGAGCGTGGCTGCCGGTGTAGGTGACGGCCGTCGTGACGGTCTTCTTGTCCAGCTTGTCCAGCCACCAGAGGCTCGCGCTCGGGCTGTAGTCCCAATGCGTGGTCACGACCTGCGTATTGAGCAGGCCGTTCAGGCCGTCGCGGTGCGTGACGATCTGATCCTTCAGATTGCCGTAGAGATCCCAGCCGGACGCCGTGGCGTCGACGGCATTGATCGTGGTCACCGAACCGGAAGCGACAAGGTTGCCGGCTTCGGAAGCGGCGAGGTCGAACGTATCGACCGTATCGCTGTCGAGGTAAGGGGCGTAAACGGTACCCGCCTGCGGAGCAGTCGGCGCGGCGCCGTCGCCGGGACACAGCTGGGCACGGTCCGCCCGATTGCAGCGCCAGATCAACGTTTGTCGCCGCAAGGGGAGGGAAGGACGTGCCGGGTCGGTGAGCACGACCGACTGCACCTTGCCGGTTAGCGGAAACTTCTGGTGGTACGTCGTCGCGACTTGCTGGCGCCGGCCTGCCAGCTCGTCGCCGACGATCGTCGTTTCGGTGATCTTGCGGAAACCCTGGAAGCCGCGGCCGAGGCGGTTGTACATCGCCTCCTGGTAGCTGAACGACCGGCTGCGCGCGCCGGCAGCGAAGGTCGGATCTTCCTTCGGCACGGCGGCGGTGCTCTGCACCATCGTCTGCACGACCGGCATCGAGGAGGTGAAGTAATAGTGCCGCGCGTCGACGTACGGGTTGGTGCTCGGCAGCGTATAGATCGGCAGCGGATAGACCGAGTTGACCGCCGTCGGCAGCGCCAGCGGCACGTAAACCCAGCCCGCCCAGTCGTCCACGCCGTTGACTGCCGCATGCATCAGCTCCGGCGGCCGCGGACCGTCGGTGCCGATACCGGCGTTCTGGTTCACGAAGAGCGTGGTGTTGTTGATCAGGCTCGCCACCGACGTGCCGTTCGGCAGCATGCTCGGCGTGTTCGGCGTACCCGTGGTGATGGCCGTGCAGTTGGCACAGCCGATCGACGTCAGCACGTCGGTCAGGCCGTCGCCGTAAAGGTCGTCGACTTGGTCGCCGTAGATATCCTTCTGCACCTCCTGCACGGTGATCGTCGGCAGGCCGGTAGAACCGTTCACGCCGCCGACGACGAAACGCAGCGGATGCATGACGTACGTGCTCTGGTCCCAGCCCGGCGAGTCGGAGCTGTAGGCATTGAAGTAGAACGTATGATCGGTCGGCACGATCTCGTTGCCCGTGGCCGGGTCGACCGGACACAGCAGGACGGTCGAGCAGGGGGGCATTTCGCCGGAGAGCTGCGGCGTGCCCGACGGCGGCGCCGTGCAGACCTGGCCCGATGGCGGCGGCACCTTGTACGACGAGCAGTACATCGCCCCGATGCGCGCAGGCACCAGCAGCTCCTGCCGGCCGTCGCTGTCGGCATCTATCGGCGCGATCTTGCTCGAATAGCGGAATCGCGGGCCAACCGGAGGAGCGCCGCTCACGGTATTGCCCCAGGTGCCCAGGCCGGTCGCATTGCCGGTCGCGATCGGCGCGGTCAGCGTGCCGCCCTTGTTCAGGCGAACGATCCATTGATTGTTCGGCACGGCACCGGATCCGCCGGTCTGCGCGAAGACGAAGTCCTCCAGGCCGTCGCCGTTGATGTCCATCCAGCGCACCAGCTTCTCGGCATTCGAGGCCGACGGAGCGACCTCGTCGGCGGAAAGGCCGATGCTCGTCATCGCGACGGATGCATACGCTACCGCGTCAGCTCCGCTGCCCGGCTTGACGTAGATCAGGCGCTGCTGGTTCGGCGCCAGCCCGCCGGCGATGAAAAGGTCCGCATGGCCGTCGCCGTCGAAGTCGGCGGCGCGCGAGAACGTCTCGGCGTAGGTCAAGGACCCGCCACTGGTGTAGCCGCGCCCCAGGCACAGCGGCGCGTCCTCCGCCGCGCGCACGAAATGTGCGGCGGCGCCGTCGACCAGGCGCCCTTCGATGCGATTGAGGTAAATGCTGAGTCGATGCTTCGTGCCGCCGGCATCGGTGCCGCAGACCGGATCGAGCGAGTCGTAGGCCACGTCCGTGCGGCCGTCGCCGTCGAAATCCGCGTAGTAGACAGGATAAGCGCTCGAGCTCTGCGGCACGTCCGTCGTCACGTCGCGGAACAGCGCGTTGGGATCGGTCGACCACTGGCCGCGGCCGAGCTTCCAGGTCAGAAGATGCACCCAGCCGTCGCCGTTCACTGTCTTGACGACGTCGGCACGGCCGTCGCCGTCGAAGTCGACATAGTTCCAGCGTGCGCCTCCGATCCCTAGGGCACTGACGTCTACCGCCGAAGAGAACGTACGGTCCGGGCTCGACTTCATCAGGTACGTCTTGACCAGCGCGGCATACACCTGCAGGAGCACTTCCTGTCCGCCGTCGCCGTCCAGGTCGCCGACGGTTTTCAGAGACTGCTTCGGCGCCGGCTGCGGATCGCCGGGCTGCAGGGCGGTATCGGGCGGCGGAGACAGCGCGGCGATGTTCGGCAGGTTGGGAATGGCCGGCTGGAGCAGCGTGTAGGCCACCGGCGCATCCTCCCAGAAGAAGCCGGTTGCCGGATGGCAGACGCCGTTCGGTGTACTCGCGTCGTATGCGCACTCGGCAACGCTCTGCAGCAGGCTGCGGCCGCTGTATTCGCTGACCGTACGGGTGCCGGCGGCCGTATAGTCCAGTTTGTAGGCGCGCACGGCTTGCGCGCCCACCCACGTGTTGATGCGCGTCAGCCGACGGCTCTGCAGCGTCAGGCCGCCGCCGAGATAGCTCACCGACACGTCGTTGTCGATTACGCTGGGCGAGGTCGAGCTGGGACGCGCCGCATAGGTGAAGGTGACGTGCCGGTCGCCGGCGGTCGCACCGAAGCCGGTGTAGTCGACCGCGGCGATCAGCACCTCGCCGTTGCCGTAATCGGTGTAGCCGTAAAGGATGGTGTTGCCGACGCGGTCCTCTTCCCGCTCCGCGAGCCAGCTCAGCGTGGCGGCTGCACCGCTCGGCTGCACGCGTGCATTGCGCGTCGAGGTGGCGCACGTCGTGCCGGAAACGGGCGCGCCATAGGAGAGGACGCGCCCGGATTTGAGCTCCGCCTTGAAGCAGGTGCCGCTGCCGGTCAGCGGGCCGACCTGCGTCACGCGCGTGAACGCATCCACCTCGGTGCGGTACACCGTTCCGTTTGCGCCGTAGCTGCCGCTCACCGGCACCAGCCGCTGGCCGTCCAGGCACAGCCGATCGTTGCCGTCGTACTTGACCGCGCGCATCGCGCCGTCCTGCTCCAGCGTCTGCGGGCAGCGGTGGATCGAGCTCAGGCCGCTCAGCGAGGTGCCCATGCCGGCAATGCCGTTGCCGGAGCGGCTGTTGTAGGTCAGCGCAAGCGTCGGCTCCATGCCGGCACGGCCAGGCGGAACGATGATCGGCAGGCGGTAGGTCGCCGCGCCCCCTTCGGTATCGGCCGAACCGGGCGCGGTGCCGACCGCTGCATCGTGTGCGGGCGCGGCATCGAACACGGCCGGCGTAGCGCCGTCGACCACCTGATCGGCCGGCAGCGGCGCGGAGGCCGTACCGCACAGCAACGTCAGAGCCAGCGTGATTCCGAATGCGATCCGGCCATGCGAACGGTGTCGCTCGAGCTTGATCCCCATTTCGTCTCCCAGCAGCGAATCCGACCAACTGCGTTGCCGGCGATGCCGAATTCCGTCGCCCCGAATCTCGTTGCGGGCCGCCCAACGAGCAGCCGCAACCTGAGCAGTGCAATCATCCACAAGTGGCGTTTGCAAAAACCAGATGCCCGCAACGTTTTCGATCGCCGGCCTTACCGTCCGGCGGACGGAGCGCCTTCGAACCCATCGGAGAAGATTCGCTCCGTACGCTGGAGTTCGAAAGCTCCGATGTCCGCCCATTGCCCGTCGACGCGGACGAAGCCGTCGCCGCGCTGATCGAATTCGAGCTCCGCGTCGTTGTTGCCCGCGTCAATCGCAGGACTGGCTTCGCCGAGCGCATGTGTCCGCGTCGGACCGCCGTTGACCGCCAGCGGCAGCAGCATCGGGTCGGCCGAGAGCGTGTCGTCGGGCAGCGCGATCGCCGGGTCGGCGTCCATGACGAGGTCGTTCGCGCCGCTCACGGCGAGCGCGGCGTCGGCGCCGAGGTCGTTCGCGTGCGCCGCGCCGTCGCCGGCGGCATTGCTGGCGAGGATCGTGCTCGCCATCGTCAGCGTGCCGTCGGCGTAGGCCACGCCGTCGAGCACGAACATGAGGCCGCCGCCGCCGTCGGCGGCGGTGTTGAACGCGACCGTGCTGTTGGCCAGGGCGAGCGGGCGCGAGGTGCCGATGCCGCCGCCGCGGCGGGCGCTGTTGCCGGAAATCGTGCTGTTGGCGATCGCGAAGGCCATGCCCGGGTCGCCGTAGTTGCTGAACACGGCCTTGAACAGACCGCCGCCGCTGCCGTCGGCGCGGTTGCCTTCGATCGTCGAGCCGATGATCTTCGTCGTGGCGCGCACGAAGATGCCGCCGCCGGGTGCCTCCTGGCCTTCGCCGGTGGCCTCGACCGAGTTGCCGCTGATCGTGCTGCCGGACATCGTCAGCCCGCCGCGCAGGTACAGGCCGCCGCCGGCGGTCCAGTAGAGCTGGCCGTCGCCCTGCGTCTGGGCGATCACCGAATTGCCGCTGATCGTGCTGTCGACCAGCGTGGCGTCGCCGGCGACGTAGGCGGCGCCGCCGATCGCGACGTTGTCGCCGGCTGCGGAGCTGCTCGATCCGCTGATCGTGCTGGACTGCATCGTCAGGTCGCCGGACACGTCGACCGCGCCGCCGAACGTCAGCGGGCCGCCGCCGCTGGCGTGGCAGTCGTCGATCGTCACGTGGTCCAGCGTGACGTTGCCCGACGAATGCACGCAGCTGGCGAGCCCGTGCGTGTAGTTGCCGTTGCGGATCGTCAGGTCCTTGAGCACCAGCGTGCCGAGGCCGACCTGGAAGTCGCCGTGCGAGAACACGCGGTCGCCGTTGCCGTCGATGGCGAGCTCGGCGCGGCCGGGGCCCTGGATCGTGACGTCCTTGACCTGGTGCGGGCCGAGCACGCTGAGGTCGATCAGCCCCTGCGTCAGCGTGATCGTGCTGCAGGTGAGCTGGCTGAGGTCGACGACGTCGCCTTCCTCGGCGACGGCGAGCACGTTGCGCAGCGTGCCCGGATCGGTGTCGTCGGCGCAGCTCGTCACGGTGCGCGTGGCACCGGTGCGCGCGGGTGCGGCCGGGCGCGCGGACGCCGGCGCGAGGCCGTGCTGCTGGCGCTGCTGCAGCCTGAGCGCATAGGCGTCGGCGCGGCCGGATGCGGCCGACGACGTGGCGGCCAGGGTGGCGCCGGCGGCGAAAGCGAGCGCGAGCGCGCCGGCCAGCGGGGCGGGGCGCAGCGCGCCCGCGCCGTATCGAACATCTTTCATTGCGACCATCTCCCAGAGTACGAACGACCGGCCGAGCAGGGCGGCCGGCCCTCGACCATAGCAGTAGGTGCGTCTGCTATCGTCATGCGGTGCGTCATGGAGCCCTCACGTCCGCATGAACGAAATCGCCGATCGCATCGACCTCTACGCCGAGCTGGACCAGCGCCTCGTCGCGGCGACACGCGGCATCCGCCTGCTGGCCACGGTGAGCTGGCCGGCCTCGATCGAGCTGGAGTTCATCGCGGCGTGGAAGGCCGGCCGCGCCAGCCTGCCGCGCATCGCCTATCCGGCGACCGACTTCAGCGCCACGCGCGAGGCGCTGGACGGCATCGTGCGCGCGGCGGATCCGGCGCACCCGCTCGGCGACTACATCCGCCGCAGCGCCGAGTCCTGGCGCGTGGCCACCGAGCTGCTCGACGCGATGGGCACCTCGGCGCTGACCGCGCATTCGGCCGCGCTCTACGGCCGGCCGGACGACCGCGTGCCGGGCGCCTCGCTGACGAACCTGGATGCGGCGCGGCACTTCATCGCGATCGCCGACGAGTTCAACAGCGGCGCGCCACTGGACGAGGTCGACGCGGAGATCCCCGCCGAGGCGCTGCAGCGCGAGCTGCAGCAGCACATGGACGCGTTCTTCGGCGCCGACACGGTCAAGGTCGAGACCGACCCGGAGCTGATCGCCAAGGCCGCGGCCGGCGCCACGCGCATCCGCCTGCGCTCGGCGACGAACTTCTCCGACTACGACCGCGCCCAGCTGCTCGCGCACGAGGCCTTCGTGCACACGCTGACCGCGCAGAACGGCCGCGCCCAGCCGCACCTGAAGTCGCTGGCGCGCTCCTCGCCGCGCATCACCGCCACCCAGGAAGGCCTCGCCGTGTTCGCCGAGCTGATGTCCGGCTCGATCGACATCGCGCGCATGAAGCGCATCTCCCTGCGCATCCTGGCGATCGACATGGCGATCCGCGGCGCGGACTTCATCGAGGTGTTCCGCTTCTTCCTCGACGCCGGGCAGAGCGAGGCCGACAGCTTCGCCTCGGCGCAGCGCGTGTTCCGCGGCGCGCCGGTGACCGGCGGCACCGCGTTCACCAAGGACGCGGTCTACCTGCACGGGCTGCTCTCGGTGCACACGTTCTTCCGCTGGGCGCTGAAGAACCAGCGCATGGTCCTGTGCCGCAACCTGTTCGCCGGCAAGCTCGCGCTGCACGACGTGCTGGCGCTGGAGCCGTACTTCGACAACGGCTACATCGCCCGCCCGCGCTACCTGCCGCCGTGGGTGCAGCACGCGCACGGCCTGGCCGGCATGCTCGCGTTCTCGCTGTTCGCCAACCGCATCCGCGTCGACCGCGTCGAGGCCGAGGACCTGGTGCTCGGCCTGTAGCCGTGGGCCACTTGCGCGCCGCGGCGCGATGCCTTTCCATGCGCGCTTCCATCCGACGGAGCCTTCCGATGCGCCTGAGCCCGATCCTGGCCGCCCTCCTCGCCGCCGGCAACGCGGCCGCCGCGGACACCGCCGTGCAGCGCATCCAGCCGCTGCTGCCGGAGATCACCGCCTGGCGGCGTGACCTGCACCAGCATCCGGAGCTCAGCAACCGCGAGGTGCGCACGTCGCGCATCGTCGCCGAGCAACTGAAGAAGGACGGCCTGGAGGTGCGCACGGGCATCGCGCACACCGGCGTCGTCGGCCTGCTCAAGGGTGGCCGGCCGGGGCCCAGGCTCGCGATCCGCGCCGACATGGACGCGCTGCCGGTCAGCGAGGAGGTGGACCTGCCGTTCGCGTCGAAGGCCAGGAGCGAGTACCTCGGCAAGCCGGTCGGCGTGATGCACGCCTGCGGCCACGACGCGCACACGGCGATGACGCTCGGCATCGCCGCGGCGATGGCGAAGCTGCGCGCGGACCTGCCCGGCGAGGTCATGTTCATCTTCCAGCCGGCCGAGGAAGGCGCGCCGCCGGGCGAGAAGGGCGGTGCGCCGCTGATGGTCGAGGAGGGCGTCTTCGCTAGCTTCAAGCCCGACGCCGTGCTCGGCATGCACGTCGTCAGCACGCTGCCGGTCGGCACGGTGGCGCTGCGCGCCGGCGGCGCGATGGCGAGCTCGGACACGTTCCGCATCGTCGTGCACGGACGCCAGAGCCACGGCGCGACGCCGTGGAAGGGCATCGACCCGATCGTCACCGCGGCCGAGATCGTCACCAGCGCGCAGACGATCGTCAGCCGCCGGCTCGACATCAACAAGGACCCCGCCGTGGTCACGTTCGGCATCTTCGACGGCGGCCAGCGCTTCAACATCGTGCCGGACTCGGCGCGCCTGGAAGGCACGGTGCGCGCGTTCGACGAGACCATGCGCGCGCAGGCGCTGGCCGCGCTGAAGGCGGTCGCCGAGCACGTGGCGGCGGCGAACGGCGCCACGGTCGAGACGCAGATTCCGGTCGTGCCCGGCAGCAATCCGGTCAACAGCAACGATCCGGAGCTGACCGCGCGCGTGCGCGCCAGCCTCGAGGCCGCGCTCGGCAAGGAACACGTGCAGGAGGCGCCGCGCTGGACCGCCTCGGAGGACTTCCCGTACTTCGCGCTCGGCGCGAAGGCCCCCAGCGTCTATTTCTTCGTCGGTGCCACGCCGGCCGGCCAGGACCCGTCCGCCGCGCCGACGAACCATTCGCCGAAGTTCTTCCTCGACGAGGGCGCGCTGGCGGTCGGCAGCGCGGCGATGCTGCAGGCGGCGCTGGACTACCTGGGCTATCGAAGCTGACCGGCGCGGCGTCCGCGCCGTCGCGCTGCGGCGCGGCGGTGCCCGCAGCCGCGCCGCGCGCGGCGCATGCGTCGCCGCGACGCACGCCGGGCGCGCGGAACGGGGTGCTATAGTCGCGGGCGTTCCCGCACGCGGGCGCGTGCGGCCGTCTCCCCATCCCGTCCATCCATGTCGACCATCGAAGAGCTGAAACAGGCCGCGCTCGACTATCACCGCAAGGCGCCGGCCGGCAAGATCAAGGTCACCCCGACCAAGTCCGTCGTCACCCAGCGCGAACTCTCCCTGGCCTACTCGCCCGGCGTCGCCGCCGCCTGCGAGGAGATCGTGCGCGACCCGAACGAGGTCGCCAGCCTCACCGCGCGCGGCAACCTCGTCGCCGTCATCACCAACGGCACCGCCGTGCTCGGCCTCGGCAACATCGGCCCGCTGGCGGCCAAGCCGGTGATGGAAGGCAAGGGCGTGCTGTTCAAGAAGTTCGCCGACATCGACGTGTTCGACATCGAGATCGCCGAGACCGATCCGGACAAGCTGGTCGAGATCATCGCCAGCCTGGAGCCGAGCTTCGGCGGCATCAACCTCGAGGACATCAAGGCGCCGGAGTGCTTCGAGGTCGAGCGCAAGCTGCGCGAGCGCATGAAGATCCCGGTGTTCCACGACGACCAGCACGGCACCGCGATCATCGTCGGCGCCGCGGTCGTCAACGCGCTGCGCGTGGCCGGCAAGGAGATCGGCGAGATCAAGCTGGTCTCCACCGGCGCCGGCGCGGCCGGCATCGCCTGCCTGGACATGCTGGTCAGCCTCGGCGTGAAGCCCGAGAACATCTGGGTCGCCGACCGGCTCGGCGTGGTCTGGAAGGGCCGCGTCGAGGAGATGGACCCGAACAAGGCGCGCTACGCCCGCGACACCGGCGCGCGCGTGCTCGACGACATCATCGGCGGCGCCGACGTCTTCCTCGGCCTGTCCGCGCCCGGCGTGCTCAAGCCCTCGATGGTCGAGCGCATGGCCGAGCGGCCGATCATCCTGGCGCTGGCCAACCCGACGCCGGAGATCCTGCCGGAGGAGGCCAAGGCGGTGCGTCCGGACGCGATCATCGCCACCGGCCGCTCGGACTACCCCAACCAGGTCAACAACGCGCTCTGCTTCCCGTACATCTTCCGCGGCGCGCTCGACGTCGGCGCCACCGTCATCAACGAGGCGATGAAGATCGCCTGCGTGCACGCGATCGCCGAGCTCGCGCGGCGCGAGTCCAGCGACGTCGCCGCGCGCGCCTACGGCGGGCAGACGCGCTCGTTCGGTCCCGACTACATCATCCCGCAGCCGTTCGATCCGCGCCTGATCGTGCAGCTCGCGCCGGCGGTCGCCAAGGCGGCGATGGACTCGGGCGTGGCGACGCGGCCGATCGAGGACCTGCGCGCCTACTGGGAGAAGCTCAACACGTTCGTGTTCCGCACGACGCTGCTGATGAAGCCGGTGTTCGCGCGCGCGAAGGCCGATCCCAGGCGCGTCGTCTACGCCGAAGGCGAGGAGGAGACCGTGCTGCGCGCGGTGCAGCACGTCGTCGACGAAGGCACGGCCAGGCCGATCCTGATCGGCCGCCCGTCGGTGATCGAGGCGCGCATCCAGCGCCTGAACCTGCGCCTCAGGCCCGGCGTCGACTTCGAGCTGTGCAACATCGAGAGCGATCCGCGCTTCAAGGACTACTGGACGCTCTACCACGAGCTGATGCAGCGCAACGGCGTCACGCCCGACAGCGCCAAGGCGATCGTGCGCTCGCGCGCCACCGTGATCGCCGCGCTGATGGTCCGCCGCGGCGAGGCCGACGCGCTGATCTGCGGCCTGGTCGGCCGCTACCACAAGAAGCTCAACTACCTGCGCGGCATCATCCCGCTCGATCCGGGCGTCGAGGCGCCTTCGGCGATGAGCGCGGTGTTCAACGACCGCGGCGTGTTCTTCTTCCTCGACACGCACGTGGCGATCGACCCGGACGCCGAGCGCATCGCCGCCGCGGCGGCGCAGGCGTCGCTGCGCCTGAAACTGTTCGGCATCACGCCGAAGGTGGCGATCCTCTCGCATTCGAACTTCGGCAGCCACGAGGACGCCAGCGCGCAGAAGATGCGCCGCGTCGTCCAGCTGCTGCGCGAGCGCCTGCCCAAGGTGGAGATCGAAGGCGAGATGCACGCCGACACCGCGCTCAATCCCGAGGTGCGCGAACAGCTGTTCCCGAACTCGCGCCTGAGCGGCTCGGCCAACGTGTTCGTCTGCCCGAACCTCGACGCCGCCAACATCGCCTTCAACATGACGCGCGTGATGACCGACGGCATCGTGCTCGGCCCGATCCTGATGGGCCTGTCCAAGCCGGCGCACGTGCTGACGCCGGCGGCGACGGTGCGGCGCGTGTTCAACATGACCGCGATCGCCTGCGTCGAGGCGCAGATCCGCGCCGCGCAGGCGGCGAGCGGCGCGCCCGGCGCATGAGGCGCGGCGGCCGGCGCGGAGCCGCCGCTCCGGCATGACCGCGGGCGTGCCGCTGGTCTCCGTGCTGATCCGCAGCATGGACCGGCCGACGCTCGACCGCGCGCTCGCCTCGGTCGCGGCGCAGGACCATCCGGCGATCGAGGTCGTGGTGGTCGCCGCCTGCGGCCCCGCCCATCGCGCTCTGCCGGCGCGCTGCGGCGCGCACCCGCTGCGCCTGCTGCGTCCGGCGCGCGCGCTGCCGCGCGCCGAGGCGGCGAACGCCGCGCTCGACGCCGCCCGCGGCGAGTGGCTGAACCTGCTCGACGACGACGACGAATTCCTTCCGGGCCACGTCGCTGGCCTGGTGCAGGCCGCGCAGGCGGCGGGCGACGCGCGCCTGGTGCATTCGCGCAGCGAGGACTGCGCCGCGGACGGCCGCGTGCTCGGCCTGCACGGCGGCGCGTTCAGGCCGTGGCGCCAGCTCGACACCGGCTTCTTCCGCCTGCATTGCGCGCTGTTCGCGCGCTCGCTGGTCGAGCAGGGCGCGCGCTTCGATCCGCGCTTCGACGTGCTCGAGGACATGGACTTCTTCGTGCAGTGCGCGCAGCGCACGCGCTTCGCGTTCCTCGACCGGGTCACCGCGCGCTATCACGCCGAGGCCGGCGAGTCCGGCGTCGGCGTCGGGCCCAATCGCGATCCGGCGCGCCTCGAGGCGGCGATCGGCCGGCTGCGCGCCAAATGGGCCGATCTCGAAGCGCGCCTGCACGCCTCGGCGGAGTTCCGCCTGGAGCGGGCGGCATGGCTGCTCGAGCGCGGCCGGCTGGCCGAGGCGGAGCCGCTGATCCGCGCCGCGCTCGCCGAGCGGCCCGGCTGGGACGACGCACTGGCCGCCGCCGCGGTGCTCGCGGCTGCGCACGGCGATGCGGCGGCCGCGCGCCGGCTGCTGATCCGCGCCGGCGCGGGGCCGCTCGCCGTCGGCGGGCTGGCGCCGATGGTGCGGCGCCTGCGCGCGTGGCTGGAGCGCCGCTGAGCGGTCGCGCCGGCGCGGCTCAGGGCGCGATCTCGATGCGGTTGGCTGGACCGGCCAGCGTGCGGTTCAGCGTGATCCACAGCTCGCCGGCGCCGGCGCGCAGCGAGGCGAAGTAGTCCACGTCCGGCGCCAGCGCCGCGCCGTTCAGGCGCAGCGTCGACGGATACGCGCCGGCGTAGCCGCGCACGACCAGCAGCGGGTGGACGAGCGATCCCTTGCCGACGGCGACGTTGGCGTCGAGGCGGTTCGCCGCGGCGGCGAACGCGAGCGCGCCGCGCACGGCGTCGTAGCCGGCCGGGCGGTACGGCACCGGCGTCGGATCGGCGACGCCGGCCGGGCCCTGCATGAGGACGGCGCCGGTGGTCGCCGTGAGCGCGAGGCTCTGGATCGTCTCCACCTCGGCGACCTGCGCGCCGACCGGATCGCGCGACTGCTCGCCGAGCACGACGTGCACCGCGTAACTCTTGCGCGGCCAGCCCGGCGCGGTCGGATCGCCCGGCAGCGCGGTGCCGTTGCCGCCGCCGCCGTACTCGGCGTTGCCGCGGATGCGGTACTGGCCCCGGCCGAGGAAGCCGAAGTTCGTGCCCCAGGCCAGGCGCGCGTTCCGCGTCGGCGCGCCGGCGCCGATCTCGTAGTTGACCGACTGGAACGGCCAGTCGTAGTCGCACGGCATGCGGTACTGGCCCGGGCAGCCTTCGACGTCGGCGCTGCTGCGGTTCCACAGGTCCTGGCCCCAGTACCCGCCGGCGTCCTGCTGGTCGATCGTCTGCGTCTGCACCAGGCCCATCGTGGCGTCGGCGCCGTGCGTCCACAGCGCGACGAACGGCACCGCGTTCGGCCGGTTCCACGTCCAGTCGCTGGCGAAGGTCAAAGGATCGGTGGTGCTGGCGAAGCGGTAGCGATCGCCCCAGGCGACGCCGGCGATCGTCGCGCGGGCGCCGTCGCTCGCCGCGCCGTCGATGCGCAGCTGGCCGTACGGCGCGCGCGAATCGTCCTCGAGCCGGTCCACGGGAACGGCGGAGAGATCGTAGGTGATCGCCCAGAGCGGATGGTCGCGGCCGGTGGAGAACATCCACTCGATCGTCACCGGCAGGTCGTAGCGCGCGGCCGGCGCGGCGCGCGTGCAGTAGCGCGGGTAGGCCTGCGTGAAGCGGAAGATCGCATGGTGGCGGCCTTCGAAGACGCGCTCGAACGCGCCGGGCGTGAAATGGCCGAGGCTGGACGGATCGCCGCCGCCGGTGCAGTGCGAGGCGTCGTCGGCCGGATGCGAGACGACGTAGCCGAAGCCGCCGAACGCGTCGGCGGTGGCGCCGACCACGCGCGTGCCGCCGGCCGCCTGGTAGCGGAACTCGCGCGCCTCGCCGCCGCGCGTGCCGCCGCTGCCGGTCGCGCCGTCGTTGTGCGCGAGCACGGCCGAGCGCGGCAGGCCGCGCGCGTCGGTCCAGCCGAAGCGGTCGGCGGAGAGCCCGTCGATCGGCACGTCGTGCTCGATCGCGAGCGGGGCGGCGCCGGCGCGCGCCTCGAAGCCGTCGGCGAAGATCGGATCGGGCGCGGCGTCGGCGGACACCAGGGCCACGTCGTCGAAGTACAGCGTCGGCTGGCTGCCGGCCGCGTCGCTCTGCAGGTCGATGCGGTCGAACGCGCCGGCATAGGCGAGCGGCGGCTCGGCCAGCGCGACCGTCGCCTCCGTCCAGGTGCCGGCGACCGGCAGTCCCGCATATGCGTCGAGCGGCGCCTGCGCGACGACCGCGTCGCCGTTCTGCAGCACGATGCGCACGTGCTGGCCGCCGGCGGAGCCGCCGTGGACCCACAGGCGCAGCCGCGGCCAGTCGCCGGCGTCGAGCGCGCCGGACGGATGGGCGAACGAGACCGCATTGAACGCGCTGCCGGTCAGCGCGATCGAGAACGCGCCGGCGTGCCGCGGCGCGGGGTTGGCGAAATCGCTGCCTCCGCCGTAGGACCAGTTCTCGAATCCGTTCTCCAGCGTATCGCGGTAGATCGCGAGGTCCGCCGCGCCGCCCGCCGATGCGGCGAACGCGAGCGCAAGGCCGATGCCGCTGCGAAGCCGTGCGTCTGGCATGTGCCGTCCCCTGTGGAAGTGCGCGGCGCCTGGAAAGGCGCCGACGCCACCCCATATCACAACGGCTCGCGACAATATGTGGCAATGTCGACATTTTCGATGCGCCGTCGTTTGGGTTATCTTCGCCGGCTCAATGCGGCGGTCCTGCGCCGCGCGGCCGGGCGCCGCGCGGCACGGCCGCCCGTAGAGACGACAGGGGGCGGCATGATCGAGGAGCAGAACCCGCACGCGGACGGCACCGCGGCGGTCGGTGCGCGCATCGGTCCCGCGCGGCGCGCGGCCGGCTGGCTCTGGCGCGCGCCGATCGACGATCCGGTCGACCGGCGCAACGCGCCGATGCTGCAGGTCGTGCTGCTGCTGCTCGGCTGCGCGCCGCCGCTGCTGTGGCTGTACCGCATCGGGCTTTCCGACATTCCCTGGCGCCCCGGCGAGACGGCGAGCCTGGCCATGAGCCTGTCGGTCAGCGCGATCGCGCTGTTCGGCGTGGCGCTGATCCGCCGCGGCCGCTTCCAGTGGGCGATCCGCCAGATGCTGGTGCTGGTCGCGGCGACGATGATCGCCGGGTACGCGATGAACGGCGCCGCCCGGCAGAGCTACGAGCAGCCGCTGCAGATCGTGTGGATCGTGCTGGCGGGCCTGATGGTCGGCCGGCGCGCGCTGTGGATGATGTACGCCTGCGTGCTCGCGGCGCTCGCCGCCGGCGCGGTCGTCGACGGCCGCTCCGGCAATCCGATCGACACGCCGATGAACGCCGCGATGAGCGCGGTGAGCAGCGCCGTGATGCTGCTGCTGATCGCCGTGGTCGTCGACCGCAGCGTGCGCGCGCTGCGCGAAAGCCTGGCCGACGCCACCCGCCGCGGCGACGCGCTGGCGACGGCGAACCGGCGCCTGGAAGCCGAGATGGCCGAGCGCGAGAAGGTGCAGAACCAGCTCGTGCACGCGCAGAAGGTCGAGGCGGTCGGCCGCCTCGCCGCCGGCGTCGCCCACGATTTCAACCACCTGCTCAGCCTGATCCTCGGCTACGCGGCGAAGGGGCGCCGCAGCGACGACGCCGGCGAGCTGAAGAGCGCGCTGGCCGGCGTCGAGGCGGCGGCGCGCCGCGCGGCGGCGGTCACGCACAAGCTGCTCGGCTTCAGCCGGCCGGAGCCGGCGCGCGTGGAGCGCTTCGACGCCGGCGACGCGCTGCGCGAGCTCGAGCCGATGCTGCGGCAGCTGTTCGATCCGCGCGTGCGCATCGTCTACGACCTGGCGGACGAGGCGGCGCCGCTCGAATTCGATCGCGCGCAGTTCGACCTGATCGTGCTGAACATCGCCGCGAACGCCAACGACGCGATGCCCGACGGCGGCCGCTTCGACATCGTGCTGCGCCGGAGCGAGGACGGCGAGGTGCTCGAGCTGCTGCTGCGCGACGACGGCATGGGCATGAGCGCGGCGGTGCGCGAGCGCGTGTTCGAGCCGTTCTTCACGACCAAGCCGGCCGGCCTGGGCACGGGCCTGGGTCTGTCGGTCGCCCACGGCCTGATCGCCGCCGCGGGCGGGCGGATCGCAGTGGACAGCGCGCCGCGGCGCGGCACCACGCTGCGCATCCGCCTGCCGGCCGCCTGCGAGACCGCCGATGTCTGAGCCGGGCGGCACGCCGCCGATCTCCCTCGGGCCGCCGCCGGCGCGCGTCGCCGTGCTCGACGACGACGACGTGCTGCGCGACGACATTCTCGTGCCGGGACTGGCGGCGCACGGATTCGAGGTCGAGGGCTTCGCGCGCTCGGTGGACCTGTACCGGCGGCTGCTCGCCGCCTCGTTCGAGGCGGTCGTGCTCGACATCGGCCTGCCCGACGAGGACGGCCTGTCGGTGGCGCGGCACCTGCGCCGGGGCTCGGCCATCGGCATCGTCATGCTGACCGGGCGCGGCGGCCTGGCCGAGCGCCTGCAGGCGCTCGGCGAAGCCGCCGACGCCTGGCTTTCCAAGCCGGTCGAGATCCCGGTCGTCGCGGCCACGGTGGCGAGCCTCGTGCGGCGCATGCGCATGCAGCATCCGGCGCAGCCCGCCGGGCCGCGCCGCTGGCGCCTCGGCGCGGAAGGCTGGCGGCTGCACGCGCCGTCCGACCGCAGCGTGGCGCTCAGCCGTTCGGAGCGCCGCCTGCTCGAGCGCCTGTTCGCGGCCGACGGCGAGCCGGTCTCGCGCGAGCAGCTGATCGCCGACCTCGGCGAGAGCCGGCACGAGTTCGATCCGCACCGCATCGAGATGCTCGTGCACCGCCTGCGGCGCAAGGTGGCCGCCGAGCTCGGCGAGCCGCTCCCGCTGCGCTCGGTGCGCGGCAGCGGCTACGTGCTGATCGCCAAGGACGTCGAGCCGCCGGAGCATTGATCCGGCGTCCGCGCGCGGCTGCGCCGCGCAGCCCCATCCACATGTTGCACTTGTTTGCAAGCCCGTTTTTGGGCTTTTTTTGTGATGTGCGCACGTGATTTTCGTGAGTCTTGGTGAGTGAAGGCAACGCCGCGTGAGTGAACCCGCCGGTTCGTTTGCATAGTCTCCGCGCCGCTCAACGGGGGGCGTCCGACGGGGACCCGGGATCGCGCCGATGCGCCGCACGTGCGGCGCATCGGCGCGGCCGGTCTTGCGTCACGCCGAAGCGGCCGTCGGCCGCTCGGCAGCGCCGCCCTGCATGCATTCAACGTATCGAGGGCAAGGCGTATGGAAACCACGACGAGGCATCGGTCACGCGCGCGCAGCGTTGCGTCCTGCATCGCGCTTGCGCTGTCGGCATGGGCGGCGCCGGCCATGGCGAATGTCGCCTATCGGGCGGATTCGGCATCCGGCACCTACGCCGACCAGATCTACTGGATGGACTGGAGCGGCTACCGCTCCACGAGCAACGGCACGCAGCCGTTCGTGTTCGATCTCGCCGACGGCTCGCGGCTCAGCCTGACGCTCGGCCGCACCGGCAGCGGCACGCGCGCGTTCGCGGGCGTGTGCTCGCCGACCTGGTACAGCAACGAGTCCGCGTCCTCGGCGATGGGCGTCATCGGCTACACCTGGAACAGCTACCCCGGCTCCTGCCCGACCGGCGGGACGTCGACGAACGGCAAGCCGAACGTCGTGCTGTATCCGGTCGACGGCTCGATCAACACCAGCGTCACGTTCACGCTGTCGGACATCGCGCTGATCAACCCGCGCGGCGAGCCGGTCGAGGCGTTCGAGATCATCGTCGCCGACGGCGAGAGCCTGGACGCCGGCGACGGCGACACGTCGAGCATCGTCTACGCCACGACCGGCAGCGGCTGGCAGCAGCTCGAGCGCGTGCCGGCCGGCCTATGCGCCCCGAGCGGCACCTGCGCGTCCGGCACGCGCCGCGGCCCGGCCCAGCTGCCGGGCCTCGGCACGACCACGGTCACGCAGGCGCACAACCCGTCGCCGGCGGCCGCGTGGCTGCTGACCACGGCCAAGCCGGCCAGCGGACCGTTCACGGTGACGACCACGATCACCTCCAGCGCCCGCCAGGGCATCATGCTCGGCATGCGCTGGGGCGCGGTGCGCCTGACCAAGAACATCGTCGGCCGCGGCGATCCGTCGGACCAGTTCGTCTACCGCATCGCCAACAACGCGCCGACGCCGGCCTCGATCGGCCGCGGCCCCTGCACGAGCGCGCTGCCGGGCGGCATCGGCGACTGCGTGACCCACGGCGACGCGCTCGGCGCGCAGGACACGATCAGCGCCTCGGTCATGCCCGGCAACGTCGTCACGCTGTCCGAGGAGATGGCGCCGGGCAGCGTCTCGACGCTGGCGCAGTACGACAAGACGATCCGCTGCACGAACGCGAACGCGAGCTCGCCGACGGTGCTGCCCGGCGGCGGCGCGACGATTCCGTACGACCCGGCCAATCCGCCGACGCTCGACATGCGCGGCGCCGACGACCTCGTCGACTGCGTGATCACCAACGCGGTGCGCGCCGACGTCGCGGTCCTGAAGACCGGCCCGGCCACGGTCGACCCGGGTGCGACGATCACCTACGAACTCACGGTGTCCAACGACGGCCCGGGCAACGCCTCCGGCACGACGTTCAGCGACACCGTGCCGGCCGCGATCACCGGCGTCGCCGCGCATTGCGGCACGGTCAGCGGCGGCGCGGCGTGCAACGACGCGGACCTGACCGCGTCCGGCAACACCGTCGGCGGGCGCATCGCCACGCTGCCGGCCGGGGCGACGGCGAAGATCGTCGTCACCGGCACGGCGCCGGCCTCCGGCCAGATGCTCGAGAACACCGCGCACGTCGATCCGCCGCCGGGCGTGAGCGATCCGGATCCCGAGAACAACGATTCGAGCGCGAGCACCGAGGTGGTCGCCGCCGACATGCAGGCGAGCATCGACCTGCCGCCGAGCGCGAACGCCGGCGACCCCGTGCACGGCACGTTCGCCTGCGTCAACAACGGGCCGAGCGCGGCGGCGAACGCGACCTGCGCGATCGCCGGCCTGCCGGACGGCGCGAGCGTCGTCTGCACGCCCGCCCCGCCGGTCGCCTCGCTGCCGCCCGGCGGCTCGATCCAGTGCAGCGTCGACTTCGTCGCGCCGGCGTCCGGCCCGGTCACCGGCACCGCCACGGCCGGCAGCGGCACGCCCGACACGAATCCGGGCAACAACGCGGCCGGCGACGAGCTGGCGATCGTGCCGGTGGCGCATCTCACGCTGGCCAAGAGCGGCCCGGCGCAGGCGATCGCCGGCCACGACGTCAGCTACACGCTGTCGCTGGGCAACGACGGCCCGTCGGAAGCGGCCGGCGTCGTGCTCGACGACCCGGCGCCGCAGGCCGGCATCACGTTCGTCTCCGCCACGGCCCCGTGCGCGGGCGGCTTCCCGTGCGCGATCGGCACGCTGGCGGCGAACGCCAGCGTCGAGGTGACGGTGGTGTTCCGCGTCGCCGCCGACTACGCCGGGCCGTCGCCGTTCACGAACGTCGCGCGCGCCTGGTCGCCGACCGATCCCGCGCACGCCAGCCCGGCGACGGCGGTGCAGGGCAGCGCGCAGACGCAGGTGTCGCCGCCGCCGGACCTCACCATCGCCAAGAGCCACGACGGCGACTTCCACCAGGGCCAGTCCGGCGCGAGCTACGTGCTCACGGTGCGCAACGTCGGCGCCGGGCCGACCACCGGCACGGTCAGCGTCGCCGACACGCTGCCGGCCGGCCTGACCGCGACGGCGATCGCCGGCGCCGGCTGGACCTGCACGACGGCCCCCCTCGGCTGCACGCGCGACGACGTGCTCGCCGCCGGCCAGGCCTATCCGCCGATCACGCTGACCGTCGACGTCGCCGCCGACGCGGCCGACCTCGTCAACCGCGCCGACGTGTCCACGCCGGACGACGCCGGGACCGGCAACGACCGTGCCGAGGACCCGACCACGATCGTGCCGGCTGCCGACATCGCCGTGGCCAAGGTCGTGGACGACGCCGCGCCGAACGTCGGCGACGTCGTGACGTTCACGATCACGGCGACGAACCACGGCCCGAGCGCGGCCACCGGCGTCGTCGTCACCGACGCGCTGCCGGCCGGCCTCGCCTTCGTCGCGGCCACGCCGAGCGCGGGCGCCTACGACGAGACGAGCGGCGCCTGGACGATTCCCGGCCCGATCGCGGCCGGCGCCAGCGAGACGCTGGACGTGCAGGCGCGCGTGATCGCCAGCGGCCAGCGCGTGAACACCGCCACGCGCACCGGCGGCGACCAGCTCGATCCGGACCCCAGCAACAACAGCGCGTCGGCGCCGATCAACGGCGCGCCGGCGGCCGACGTGCAGGTGCGCAAGACCGTCGACGACGCCACGCCGAACCTCGGCGCCGAGGTGCGCTTCACGATCGCCGTGCACAACGACGGCCCGGACGACGCCAGCGGCGTGGTCGTCTCCGATCCGCTGCCGGCGGGCCTGGAGTTCGTCTCGGCGACGCCGTCGCAGGGCAGCTACGACGCGGCCGGCGGCGCCTGGGACGTCGGCGCGCTCGCCGTCGGCGGCGCCGACGCGACGCTCGAGATCGTGGCCCGCGTGACCACGACCGATCCGGTCATGAACCTCGCCGTGCGCACCGCGCAGGACCAGTTCGACCCGAACCCGAAGAACGACCAGGACGGCGTGGCGGTCAACGGCCAGGCCGCGGACGTGCAGATCGTGAAGACCGTCGACGACGCCAACGCGACGCTCGACGACGCGGTGACCTTCACCGTCACCGCGACCAACAACGGTCCGAGCGCGGCGACGAACCTCGTCGTCCGCGACGCGCTGCCGTCCGGGCTCGACTTCGTCGCGGCGACGCCGTCGCAGGGCAGCTACGACCAGGCCACCGGCTTGTGGACGGTCGGCGACCTCGCCGCGAGCGGCGCCGGCGCCACGGCGACGCTGACGATCCGCGCCACCGTCGCGGCGCTCGGCCCGATCGTCAACGTCGCCACGCGCGAGAGCGCCGACCAGCCCGACCCGAATCCGGGCAACGACTCGGATTCGGCCTCGGTCGACGGCGCCGCGCTGCCCGCGCCGACCGCGCAGAAGACGTTCGACCCGGCCACCGCGCCGGTCGGCACGCCGGTGCGCATGACGGTCACGCTGTCGAACCCGAACGCGCTCGCGCTGACCGGCGTCGCCGTCAGCGACGCGTATCCGGCGCACCTCGTCAACGCGGCCGAGCCGGTGCTCGTCTCCAACAGCTGCGGCGGCACGGTCACGGCCGCAGCCGGCGCGGGCTCGCTGGCGCTCGCCGGCGGCACGCTGCCGGCGCAGGGCAGCTGCGCGATCGTCGTCGACGTGGTCGGCGACGCCGACGGCGCGCTGCTCAACACCACCGGGCCGGTCACCTCGAACGAGGCGCTGCCCGGCGCGCCGGCGAGCGCCACGCTGACCGTGACGCCGGTGGCGAACCTCTCGCTGGTCAAGAGCGGCCCGGAGTCGGTGCAGGCCGGCGCTGCGATCCGCTACGTGCTGACCATCGCCAACGCCGGCCCGAGCGCGGCCGACGGCGCGACGGTCACGGACGCGATGCCGGACGGCATCGGCAATCTCGCGGTCGCGTGCGGAACGGCGAGCGGCGGCGCGGAGTGCAGCGATGCCGACCTGTCGATTGCGGGCCAGGCCGTGAGCGGGCGCATTGCCCGGCTGCCGGTCGGAGGAAGCGTCCAGATCCACGTCGACGGCGTCGCGCCGGCGCAGGCGGGCACGCTGACGAACGTCGCGCGCGTCGATCCGCCGGCCGGCACCACCGATCCGGACGACGGCGACAACACCGGCAGCGCGCAGACCGCGATCGCCGCGGCGGCCGCCGACCTCGCCGTCAGCAAGACCGCGGATGCGGCGACGGTGAGCCGCGGCGGCAGCGTCACCTGGACGATCGTCGTGCGCAACCTGGGTCCGGCCGAGGCCACCGGCGTCGAGGTCGTCGACACGCTGCCGGCCGGCCTCGAGGCGGTGACGACGCAGGGCTGCGCCGAGGATCCGGCCGGCGTGCCGGCCTGCACGCTCGGCGCGATTCCGGCCGGCGGCGAGGCGCGCTACACGCTGACCGCACGCGTGGCGGCGGACGCGCCCGACACGCTGGTCAACAGCGTGCGCGCGAGCGGCAACGAAGCCGATCCGGACCCGTCCAACGACACCGCCACGTCCAGCGTCGCCGTCGGCGGCGCGGCGCCGGGGCAGGCCGATCTGTCCGTCAGCAAGCGCGCGCTCGGCCCCGCGGTGCCGGGCGGCACGCTGAGCTACGAGATCGTCGTGGCCAATGCGGGACCGGCCGTCGCGCGCAACGTGGTCGCGCACGACGCGCTGCCGGCCGCGCTGCAGGCGATCTCGACCAGCGGCTGCGGCAACGACCCGCAGGGCGTGCCGGACTGCGCGCTCGGCGACATCGCCGCCGGCGCGCAGGCGAGCTACCGCGTGACGGTGCGCGTCGCCGCCGCGGCGGGCGAGCGGATCGTCAACTCGGTGACGGTCGGCGCGGACACGCCGGACCCGAACCCGAACGACAACGACGCCAGCTCCGCGGTGGATGCGGGTGCGCCCGGCGGCACGGACCCCAAGCCGGTGCCGGCCGCAGACGAATGGGCGCTGGTGACGCTGATGCTGCTGTGCGCCGTGGCGGCGCTCTGCAACGGCCGCCGCCGCCGAACCGGCTGACGCCTCGAAGGCGTTGCGGCGCCCGCATGCCTCCCGTGCGGGCGCCGCTTTTTTTTGAAGGCGCTAGTCGAGGAACGCGGCGCGCACCGCCTGCAGCAGCGGATCGCGCTGGCCGGCGGGCCGCTTGCCGAGATGGCCCTGGCCGATCGTCCAGATGATCGTGCCGCCGAGTCCCTGCGCGCGCGCGAACGCACCCTTGTCGGCGATCGAGCGCGCATCGTCGTAGCTGACGAAGTTGCAGCCGGCCGGGCCGAGCGGCACGGCGGAGGACAGGTACGGCACGTGCGCCGCCGCGTCCCAGGCCTCGGCCGCCGGCTCGGCGTAGCTCGTCGCGATCGCCGCGTAGCTCATCGCGCCGTCGCCGGCGGCGACGCTGCCGCCGCTCTGGCGCGGCCCGGTCACGCCCTGCCAGCAGTAGCCGTAGAACGCCAGGCCCATCGAGAGCCGCGCGGCCGGCACGCCGGATGCGCGGTAGAACGCGATGCTGCTGGCCACCGACGACGGCGTCGCCGGCGCCTCGCCCTGCAGCGCGGCGTTGTGCCAGCTCTGCCAGCCGTCCCAGGGGCCGGCCATGTCGTAGGTCATCACGGCGATGCGGTCGAACAGCGGCGCGATCTCGCCCCAGTACGGGTCCGGCGGATCGGCGAAGTTCGCGTTGACCCAGCCCACCGGCACGGTGAGGATCAGGCCCGGGCGGGCCGCGCGCAGCGCCGCCGCGAGCGCGCGGAACGCCGGGCGGTCGACGCTTTCCAGCGGCTCCCAGTCGAGGTCGAGGCCGTCGAAGCCGAAGCGGTCGACCGCGGCGAGCAGGCTCGCCACGAAGGCCGCACGGTTGGCCGCGGCCGCGGCGTCGCGCCAGCCGCCGATCTCGCCGGCGCCGCCGACCATCAGCACCGCCTTGCGGTGCGCCGCGTGCGCGGCGTCGACCGCGGCCTGCGCCCATGCGGGCCCGTTCACCGCGTCGATGTCGAAGTCCGTGACCAGGCCGCCGCCGGCGGCCGGGCGCGCGCGGCCGACCATCAGATGCGTCACGGCCGAGAAGTCGAGCTCGCCGAGCGGATACAGGTCGCGTTCGTAGCCGACGTAGTAGCCGGCCACCCAGCGCGGCGCCTCGAAGCCGTCGGCGAAGACGCGATCGGCGCCGCCGGCGGCGGCCTGCGCCGCGGCGAGGGCGGCGGACAACGCGAGAGCGAACCTGCGGCGCATGGGCGTTTCCGGCCAGTCCAGGGGCGCGATCTTGCCTGCGGCCGCGGCGGCGGACCGCGCGCCCGTCGACGAAATCGCCTCGTGCCCGTCACCGACGCCACTTGACGGCCGCAGCCGCCTTGCCGCCACACTTGCCGCATGCTGCTCGTGCCCCGCGACCTCGTCCAGGCGCAAGCGTCGGCGCCGGCCGCGCAGGACGCGGCGGCCGGCGACGCCTTCGCCATGCGGCTCAAGGAGATCGAAGCCGGACTGCGCCGCCATCTGCTCGGCCAGCTCGGCGGCGCGCCCGCGGCCGAGGACGCGCTGCAGGAGACGTTCCTGCGCATGCTGCGCTACCGCGGCGTGCACGATCCCGGCGAGATCCGCGCGCTGGCCTTCCGCGTCGCCGCCAGCGTCGTCGCCGATCGCCGCCGGCACGCGCATGCGCAGCAGGCCGACCGGCATTGCGCGCTCGAGGACCAGGAGCTCGTCTCGGCCGACCCGCAGCCCGACCGCGTGCTCGCCGGGCAGCAGCAGCTCGCCCTGATCAAGCAGGCGATCGCCGCATTGCCGCCGCGCTGCCGGCAGGCGTTCCTGCTGCACCGCTTCGACGGCCTGAGCTACCGCGAGATCGCGCGCCGCACGGGAACCAGCGAGCGCACCGTGGAAAACCAGATCGCCCACGCGCTGGCGGTCTGCCGGCGCGTGCTGGGCGAGCGGCGCGGACGGACGTTCAAGTAGCCATGCACGACGCGCACGACATCGAGGCGATCCGCGCCGAAGCCGAACGCTGGTTCGCGCGGCTGCGCGGCGGGACGTGCTCGGCCGCCGAGCGGCGCGCGTTCGCCGCCTGGCACGCGGTCGAGGCGCACGCCGCCGCCTACGCCGAGACCGAGCGGCTCTGGGCCGGCATGGACGCGCTCGCCGGCGACGCCGAGGTCGGCGAATGGCTGCGCGAGGCGCGCCGGCCCGGACGGCGTGCGCCCGGCGGCCTGCGCCGCCTGCGCTGGCTGTCCGCCGCGGCAGCGGTGGCGCTGGCCTGCGCCGCCGGCGCGTACTACGCGACGCGGCCGGGCTCCGTCGCCCATTACGCCACCGCGCGCGGCGAGCAGCGCCGCGTCGATCTCGCCGACGGCACCAGGCTCGTGCTGAACACCGACACCGTGCTCGAGGTGCGCCTCGGCCGGCGCGAGCGCACGCTGCACCTGGAGAAGGGCGAGGCCGCGTTCGAGGTCGCGCACGAGGCCGGGCGTCCGTTCGTCGTCCACGTCGGCGACAGCGTGGTCACCGACCTCGGCACGCGCTTCGTCGTGCGCAGCGACGGCGCGCAGACCGTCGTGAGCGTGCTGGAAGGCGAGGTCGCGGTCGACCGCGCCGGCCACGCCACGGCCCGGCTGACGCCGGGCGAGCAGCTGGCGATGGACGGCGCGGACTGGCAGAAGCGCCGCGCCGATCCCGCCACCGTGGACGCCTGGACGCAGGGCCGGCTGGTGTTCCGCGCCACGCCGCTGGCCGAGGCCGTGGCCCAGGCCAACCGCTACGGCCCCGGCCGGCTGGTCGTCGCCGACGCCTCGCTGCGCGACTACCGCATCAGCGGCGAGTTCCGCATCGGCAATACCGACGCGCTGGTGCGCGCGCTCGAGAGCGCGTTCCCGATCCGCGCCGAAGCGGTCGGCGAGGAGACGCGGCTGAAGCGTCGCTAGGCATTTACCCGTTCCCTCATCCGGCGCTGCGCGCCACCTTCTCCCGCGAGCGGGGAAAGGGACGGCTTCTTCGAAGGGACGCCTCTTCGATCCGGACGCCGCGGCCTTCGCCTCCCGCTCGCGGGAGAGCCCGACGCGCGCAGCGCGGCGGGTGAGGGGAAAGGCGCACGGTTCCCCCGTCCGGCGCTGTGCTTTCCCTTCTCCCGCGAGCGGGAGAAGGGAAAGAAGAATTTCGCCGGAGTCATAGGGGTTCCGCCGCCGCGCTCCGTTTCCCTGGATCGAGCCGCACGTCGAACGCGGCCAACAGAAGGGGAAAGGACAGCATGAAATCGTTCCACGACAGCCGTGGCCGGCGCCTGCGTGCGCTGGCGATGGCCACGGCGCTGGCGCTGGGCGCGTGCGGCCTGGCCGCCCAGGCGCAGCCGGCCGCGCCGAGCCGGAGCTTCCACATCGCCGCCGGCACGCTCGAAGACGCCCTGAACCAGTTCACCGCGCAGAGCGGCCTGCAGGTGCTGTACGACCCGGCGCTGGTGCAGGGCCGGCGCGCCGCCGCCTACGACGCGGTGGCGCCGGCGAGCGCCGCGCTGGCGTTCCTGCTCGAGGGCAGCCGCCTCACCTACGAGTTCACCGACGCGAACACCGTGGTGATCAAGCGCGCGCCCGCGCCGCCGCCGCCCGCGCCGCGGCGCACGCAGGCCGAGGCCGCGCCGGAGGCGCAGGCGGAGGTGGCCGAGCTCGGCGGCGTCACCGTGGTCGGCACGCTGCTGCGCGACGTGGCGCCGACCTCGCCGGTGGTGACGATCGAGCGCGAGGACATCGAGCGCGGCGGCTACACCAGCGTGCAGGACATCATGGCCAAGGTGCCGCAGAACTTCGGCGGGCAGACCGCGGGCACGAACTTCTTCACCGGCGGCAACAGCGGCGTGACCAACCAGATCGACCTGCGCGGCCTCGGCTCCGGCGCGACGCTGACCCTGGTCGACGGCCGCCGCATCAGCGCCGCCGCGGGCGACGCCGGCCGCGCGGTCGACGTCGACATGATCCCGGTGTCGGCGATCGAGCGCATCGACATCCTCACCGACGGCGCCTCGGCGCTGTACGGATCGGACGCCGTCGGCGGCGTCGTCAACATCGTCCTGCGCAAGGACTTCCAGGGCCTGGAAAGCGCGCTGCAGCTCGGCCACCGCGAAAGCGGCGGCGGCGAAGTCGCGTTGAGCCAGGCGTTCGGCCACGCCTGGCAGGGCGGGCGCCTGCTCGGCTCGGTGCAGTACGAGCGGCGCGACGCGATCGCCGCGCGGGACTTCGGCGTCGGCGAATCGCTCGACCTGCGCGCCAGGGGCGGCGGCGACTACCGCATCCCGGCGCTCGGCGTGCCCGGCACGGTGCTGCCGCTCGGCTATTTCGACGGCGAGCCGTTCGCGACGCTGACCGGCCCCGACGGCACGCCGGTGTACTCGGCGGCCCTGCCGCGCGGGCAGGACGGCCGCGCGCTGCGCCTGGACCAGCTCGGCCTCAACGCGCTGAACATGGGCGACCTGGCGCTGGACTACCTGATGCCGCGGCAGAAGAACGTCTCGGCGTACCTGAACGTCGAGCAGAGCCTGGGCGCGGTCACGCTGTTCGCCGACGTCGTCGCCGCGCAGCGCGACAACACGATGCGCGTGGGCTCGAACATCAGCTACCTGTTCGTGCCGACCAGCAACGCGTTCACGCCGTTCCACGAAGACGTGCTGGTCGGCTACCAGTTCCCGGAGCTCGGCGCGAACCGCTACGCGATCCGCAACCGCGGCTGGTTCGCGCATGCCGGGCTGCGCGGCGAGCTCGGCGGCGACTGGACCTGGGAGGCACTGGCCACGCTTTCGAAGGACGAGTCGCGCGTGCGCACGCAGGTGCTCGACCGGGCCGAGCTCGACGCGCGCCTCGCCTCGCCGGATCCGGACGTGGCGTTCAATCCGTTCGGCGACGGCAGCGGCCAGTCGCCGGGGGTGACCGACGCGATCCGCCAGCGACTCGCCATCGACGCCGATACCGACCTCGACGGCGTGTCGACGCTGTTCCAGGGCAGCGTGGCCGAGCTGCCCGGCGGCGCGCTGCGCCTGGCGGTCGGCGGCGAATACCGCCGGGAAAGCCTGCACAGCCGTTCGGCGCGCGAGCACGCGAGCGCCGTCGACGAATATCCCGGATCGCCGCGGCGCGTCGGCGCCGCGTTCGCCGAAGCCTACGTTCCGCTGGTCGGCAAGGACGCCGCGCGCCCCGGCGTGCGCGAGCTCGCGCTCAGCGCCGCGCTGCGCACCGAGCGCTACAGCGACTTCGGCAGCACGACCAATCCCAAGCTCGGCCTGCTCTGGCGCCCGGCCGAATCGCTCGAGCTGAAGGCGAACTGGGGCACCTCGTTCCGTGCGCCGTCGCTGCGCGAGCTCAACGCGCTGCCGGCGGTGACGCAGGATTTCTCGGTCTACGATCCGCACGCGCCCGGCGGCCCTGCGATGGTCTTCGCCGACCTGCTGCAGGGCGGCAACCCGCATCTGAAGCCGGAGAAGGCGACCACCTGGACGCTGGCCGCGGACGTGCGCCCCGCCTGGCTGGAAGGCGCGCGCTTCTCGATCGACTACTTCCACACGAACTACCGCCAGCGCATCCGCGGCTCGCTCGACGGCCTCGACGAGACGACGCTGCTGCAGTACGAGGACAGCCTGCCGCCGGGCGTCGTCGTGCGCGGCCCCGACGGGCGGCTCGAGTCGATCAGCGTCACCAGCATCAACAGCGCCGAAACGCGCATCGCCGGCTTCGACCTCGGCGCGGCCTACGACTGGACCGTCGGCGGCCACTATTTCGGTGCGTTCGCCGCGGCGACCTTGTTCGACCGCTACGAGGATCGCCTGATCCGCGGCGCGCCGGTGCGCGCGCTCGAGGGCACGGTGGGCAACCCGCCGCAATGGCGCGGGCGCGTGGGCCTGACCTGGTCGCACGCGGCCTGGGCGGCCACCGTCGCCGCCAACCACACCGATGCCGAGCGCAACACGGACGCCGATCCGCGGATCGTGCGGCGCGACGTCGCCTCGCTGACGACCGTGGACCTGCAGGTGAGCTACTCGCCGACCGGCGCCGGCACGGCCTGGCTGAGGGATCTCACGCTGCGCTTCGGCGTCGACAACCTGTTCGACCGGCGCCCGCCGTTCGTCGACGGCCCGGCCTATCTCGGCTTCGACGCGCGCAACCATCCGCCGCAGAGCCGCACGGTCTACGTGCGCCTGGCGAAGCAGTTCGGGAGCTCGGCCCGGTGACGCGCGGGGCTCGCGCCGCCGCGGCATTCGCGATGCTGCTGGCGGCCGCCTCCGCCGCGTCCGCGCCGGCGCCGATCACGGCCGACGACCTGCTCGATGCCGAAGGCCTCGGCGCGGCGGAGTTCTCGCCGGACGGCGCCCGGCTCGCGTTCGCGCGCCTCGTGCCGTACTCGCGCCGCGCGACCTGGGGCTACGACGACGGCGGCAAGGTCGGCGAGCGCGTGTTCGTCGCCCGGCGCGACGCCGCGGCAATGCACGAGATCGCCTCGACGGGCGACGTGCGCTACAGCCTGCTGCCGGAGAAGGGCTGGGCGCCGGACGGCCGCGGTCTGCTGCTGCTGGCGACGACGCGCGAGGGCTACGGCCTGGCCTACAGCGATCTCGAAGGCGCGCCCGTCGCCTTGCCGGGACGGCCGATCGACGAGTTCCCGGCATTCGACTGGACCGGCGACGCGCGCGTCGTCCATGCGGCGTGGCCGGCATCGGTGCAGCAGCGCGGCGCGCATGCGCAGGTCGCGCAGGACGCGGCCGCGCGCTGGCGCGACGGCTGGAACGGCGTCTCGGCGGCGGCCGTGGTCAGCTCGGCGAACGAGGTGTTCGCGACGACGCAGCCGCCATCCGGGTGGCTGATGCTCGCCGCGCCGCGGCGCGGCGCCTCGACGAAGCTCGCCGACGGCGACTACGCCGCCATTGCGGTCGCGCCGGGCGACCGCTACGTGGCCGCGGTGCGGCTGGCGCAGCCGCTCCCCGAGGCGCTCAGCCTGTCCGCGCGGCGCGGCGAGCTGCAGCTGTTCGCGCTCGAGGCGGACGGCGCGCGCCTGCTGCATCGCTACGAGGATCTCGACGTGGCCGACCGCGGCGCGCTGGCCTGGTCGCCGTCCGGCCGGCGCCTGCTGGTCGCCGCCAAGCCGCCGCAGGCCGGCCGGGCCGCCACGCGTCCGTACGAGATCGACGCCGCCAGCGGCCGCCGGCGCGAGCTGCCGGCGGACGGCCTGTCGTTCGTCGACCCGACGTCGACGAATCTCGGCGGCGTGCTGCCGCTCGGCTGGATCGGCGAGCGGCCGGCCGCGGTCGCCGCGCATCGCGACGCGGCGGCGAAGGACGCGCCGCGCAATCCCGGCCGCCTGGCGGCGCAGCTGGACTACGGCGAGCGCGAGCACTGGCGGTTCGACGTGCATGCGTTTACGGGTGGCCGCGCGCAGAACCTGACCGCGTTCGCGCAGGCCTCGGTGGACGGCTTCGTGGCGCCGGACGGCGAGGGCCGCGCGTTCGTCGTCGCCGACGGCGCGGCGTGGAGCGTGGCGCCGGGCCGCAGGCCGCGGCGCCTGACCGCCGCCGGCGGGCCGACGATCGTCGCCTTCGGCACCGACCGCCGCTATCCGCCACCGCCGCCGCGCTCGGCCTACCATCGCGCCGGCGGCGTCGAACGCCTGTCGCTGTACGCGATGGACGCGGACGGCAAGGCGCAGCGCCTCGTGCTGGACCTGCGCTCCGGCCGCACGGCGGCGCCGGCCGGCGAGGGTGAGATCGTCGCCACCGCGCCCGACCAGCTGGCGACGGCGAGGCAGGTCCGCCGCGGCTGGAGCACGGCGCTGCGGCTCGACGGCGCGGCCGGCCGCGTGCTCGCCGAGGTCAATGCGGCGCTGGCGGACCGGGCGATCGCCGAGCCCGAGCGCTTCGACTACGCCTACGAGGGCCGGCCGCTGTCGGGCTGGGTGCTGCGCCCGCCCGGGGCCGCGCCGGGCTCGCCGCTGCCGGCGCTGGTCTCGGTGTACGGCGGCCTGGTCCTCGATGCGCCGCCGCGCGCCGCGCGCGCCGAGATCGGGCCGCCGGCCTTCAGCGGCCAGCTGCTGGCGGCGCAGGGCTATGCCGTGGTCTATCCGAGCACGCCGCTCGGCGCCGGCGCCGGGACCGACCTGATGGCGACCCTGGCCGGGGAGACGGCGGCGGCGATCGACGCGCTGGCCGCGCGCGGCGTCGTCGATCCCGCGCGGGTCGGCGTGATCGGACAGAGCTTCGGCGGCTATTCGACCGCGGCGATCCTCGCCGCGCGGCCGGAGCGCTTCGCGGCCGGCGTGGCGATGGCCGGCATCTACGACTGGATCCATGCCTACGGCAGCCGCGCGCTGGAGGACATGCTGGGCGGCGACGGCCGCATCTCGCCGGGCGAGACGACCCTGGTCGAGATCGGGCAGCCGCGGCTGGCGCGGCCGTTCTGGTCCGATCCGGCGCCGTACCTGCGCAACAGCCCGATCTTCCGCGTCGAGCGCATCGACGCGCCGCTGCTGCTGCTGCACGGCGACATGGACATGGGCATCACCGGCCTGCCCGGCGCCGAGCGCATGTACGCCGCGCTGGTGCGCGCCGGCAAGAAGCCGGCGCTGGTGCGCTACGCGGGCGAGGGGCACGTGGCGCAGTCGGCCTGGGCGATGCGCGACCAGTGGACGCGCATCGCGGCCTGGTTCGCGCGCCACGTGAAGGGCGCGCCGGCGCACGCGCCCGCGTCCGCCGCGCCGCACGCCGCGGCGCGCTGAGGCATCCGCCGCGCGCGGCGCCGGCGCGAATGCGCGCCGGCCCTCGCGCCGTACGCCCGCGCACGCGCCGCCGTGCCGCATGCGAACCAGGCACCGTCCCGGTAAACTCGGCTTTCATCACGCACGCGCACGGATTTCGCTTTCTCGAAGGCGGTACCGGGACGCAGCAGTGCGACGCCGCGCACGGAGAACCGCATGAACCAGCTCAACGACATCCTCGACCAGGATCTCGATCCGGTCGAAACCCAGGAATGGACCGACGCGCTCAAGAGCGTCATCAACGCCGACGGCCCCGAGCGCGCGCACTACCTGCTCGAGCGCATGGTCGACGAGACGCGCCGCGCCGGCGGCTACCTGCCGTTCCAGCCGACCACCGAGTACGTCAACACGATCCCGCCGCACCTGGAGGCGCGCTCGCCGGGCGACGCGGCGATGGAATGGCGCATCCGCTCGCTGATCCGCTGGAACGCGATGGCGATGGTGGTGCGCTCGAACCGCAAGCCGGGCGACCTCGGCGGCCACATCGCCAGCTTCGCCTCGAGCGCCACGCTGTACGACGTGGGCTTCAACCATTTCTGGCGCGCGCCGAGCGCGGACCACCCCGGCGACCTGGTGTTCCACCAGGGCCACTCCAGCCCGGGCGTCTACGCGCGCTCGTTCCTCGAGGGGCGCATCAGCGAGGAGCAGCTGGACTTCTTCCGCATGGAGGTGGCCGGCCACGGCAAGGGGCTGTCCTCGTATCCGCATCCGTGGCTGATGCCGGAATACTGGCAGGTGCCGACCGTGTCGATGGGCCTCGGTCCGCTGCAGGCGATCTACCAGGCGCACTTCTGGAAGTACCTCGAGCACCGCGGCCTGATGCCGAAGACCGACCGCAAGGTGTGGTGCTTCCTCGGCGACGGCGAGACCGACGAGCCCGAATCGCTCGGCGCGATCTCGCTGGCCGGCCGCGAGGGCCTGGACAACCTGATCTTCGTCGTGAACTGCAACCTGCAGCGCCTGGACGGCCCGGTGCGCGGCAACGGCAAGATCATCCAGGAGCTGGAAGGCGTGTTCCGCGGCGCCGGCTGGAACGTCATCAAGGTGATCTGGGGCAGCTACTGGGATCCGCTGCTGGCGCGCGACACCAAGGGCGTGCTGCGCAAGCTGATGATGGAGACCGTCGACGGCGAGTACCAGAACTGCAAGGCGTTCGGCGGCGCGTACACGCGCGAGCACTTCTTCGGCAAGTACCCGGAGACGCGCGAGATGGTCGCGAGCCTGTCCGACGACGACATCTGGCGCCTGAACCGCGGCGGCCACGATCCGCACAAGGTCTACGCCGCGTACCACGCCGCGGTGAACACCAAAGGCATGCCGACCGTGATCCTGGCCAAGACGGTCAAGGGCTACGGCATGGGCGCGGCCGGCGAGTCGCAGAACCCCACGCACCAGCAGAAGAAGCTCGACGACGACGCCGTGCGCGCGTTCCGCGACCGCTTCAACATCCCGGTGCCGGACGACAGGATCGGCGACGTGCCGTACTACCACCCGGGCAAGGATTCGCCGGAAGTCGAGTACATGCTGGAGCGCCGGCGCGCGCTCGGCGGCTTCCTGCCGCAGCGGCGCACGAAGAGCACGTCGATCGCGGTGCCGGACCTCGGCGCATTCGAGCAGATCACCAAGAGCAGCGGCGAGCGCGAGTTCTCCACGACGATGGCGTTCGTGCGCGGCATCAACCTGCTGCTGCGCGACAAGCAGGTCGCGCCGCGCGTGGTGCCGATCGTCGCCGACGAGGCGCGCACGTTCGGCATGGAGGGCATGTTCCGCCAGGTTGGCATCTACGCGCCGTTCGGCCAGAAGTACAAGCCGGTCGACGCCGACCAGCTGATGTACTACCGCGAGGACCAGAAGGGGCAGGTGCTGCAGGAGGGCATCAGCGAGCCGGGCGCGATGTCGGCGTGGATGGCCGCGGCGACCAGCTACTCGGTCAGCGACATCCCGATGCTGCCGTTCTACATCTACTACTCGATGTTCGGCTTCCAGCGCATCGGCGACCTCGCCTGGGCGGCCGGCGACATGCGCGCGCGCGGCTTCCTGATCGGCGGCACCTCCGGCCGCACCACGCTCAACGGCGAAGGCCTGCAGCACGAGGACGGCCACTCGCACCTGCTCGCCGGCGCGATCCCGAACTGCCGCGCCTACGATCCGACGTTCGCCTACGAGGTGGCGGTGATCCTGCAGGACGGCGCGCGGCGCATGCTGCAGCTGCAGGAGGACGTCTACTACTACGTCACCGTGATGAACGAGAACTACGCCCATCCGGAGATGCCGGCCGGCGTCGAGGCCGACATCGTCAAGGGCATGTACCTGTTCCGCGACTCGGGCACCGCGAGCGGCGAATCGGGCAAGGGCAAGGCCAAGAGCAAGGTGCCGGTCGTGCAGCTGCTCGGATCGGGCACGATCCTGCGCGAGGTCATCGCCGCGGCCGAGCTGCTCGAGAAGGAGTTCGGCGTCGCCGCCGACATCTGGTCGTGCCCGAGCTTCAGCGAGCTGCGCCGCGACGGCTTCGACGTCGAGCGCTGGAACCGCCTGCACCCACTGGAGAAGCCGCGCAAGGCGCACGTGACCGCGTGCCTGGATGGCCGCGCCGGCCCGGTCGTCGCCGCGACCGACTACGTGCGCGAGTACGCCGACCAGATCCGCGCGTTCCTGCCGGACGGCAAGCGCTACGTCGTGCTCGGCACCGACGGCTTCGGCCGCAGCGACACGCGCGCGAACCTGCGCGCGTTCTTCGAGGTCGACCGCTACTGGATCGCGCATGCGGCCATCGCCGCGCTCGCCGCCGAGGGCAAGATGAACCCCGAGGACGTCGCACGCGCGATCCGGCAGTGGAAGCTCGATCCGGAGAAGCCCAATCCGCTGACCGTCTGAGGACGGCACGCCGGCGGACCTGCGCGCTGCGCAGGTCCGCGCGCCTCAAGCCGACGGCGCTCGACGCCGGTGCTTCCGTCCGGCGCCGGCCGTTCGGCGCCAGGAGCGCGGTGCGCCGCGCCGCGCGCCTGCCGCACCGCGCCTGAAGCAGGCCCGAACGGCTGCGCGCGATCGATTGACGCTCGCCGGCAGGCGCTTCGATGATGCCGCCATGCCCTTGATCATCCGTGTTCTTTTCGTCCTGGCCTGCGTCTGCGCGCTGCCGGCGTGGGCGCAGGCGCCCGATTCGGCGAAGTTCTTCGACGACGCGCGCCAGCAGATCGCCGACATCCGCAAGCAGCTCGCCGGCAGCGAGCTCGACGACGCCAAGCTCGACGCCAGGCTCGCGGAATTCCGCGACACGGCCGCGCAGCTCGCGCAGCAGGCCGATGCGCTGGCGAGCGACCGCGCGCCCAGGCTCGCCGCGATCCAGGCGCGCCAGGCCGAGCTCGGGCCGGCGCCGGCCAAGGGCGCGAGCGAGGCGCCGGACATCGCCGCGCAGCGCGCCGAGCTCGAGAAGCAGCGCGCCGCGCTCGACGCCGAGATCAAGCGCGCCAAGCTGCTGTCGGTCGACAGCCAGCAGCTCGGCGGCGAGATCGCCGAGGCGCGGCGGGCGAACTTCCAGGCGCGCCTGTCGCATCGCACCGCCTCGCCGCTGACGCCGGCGTTCTGGAGCGACGTCGGCGCCAATCTGGCGCGCGACGCCTCGCGCCTGGGCGGCCTGCGCGAGGGCATGCTGGCGGCGCTGCGCGACGCCTTCTCGCCGGACAACCGTCTCGCCGCGTTCGCCGGCATCGCGGCCGGCCTGCTGCTGATCGTGGTCGGGCGCTGGTGGGCCGAGCGCGCGCTGATGCGCGTGACCGCCGACCGCGTCCCGCAGGGCCGGCTGCGCCGCTCCGCCCTGGCTCTCGCCGTGGTCGTCGTCGCCACGGCGTTCGCCGGCTTCGGCGCCGAGGCCGTCGTGATCGGGCTGGACTGGCACGGCGCGTTCTCCGACATGGAGAACGGGCTGGCGCGCGCGATCGTCGATTCGGTGTTCTTCGGCAGCTTCGTCGCCGGGCTCGGCCGCGCGCTGCTCTCGGCGGGACGCCCGTCCTGGCGCCTGCCGCCGATCTCCGACGCGGTCGCGCAGCGCCTGCGCTCGTTCCCGCTGCTGTTCGGCCTGGCGGTGGCGGCGAGCACGCTGGTGACCCGCATCAACGCCCTGGTCTCGCCGAGCCTGGCGGCGACGATCGCCGCCAGCTTCGTCGTCGCGGTCGTCTACGCGCTGCTCGTCGCCTGGGCGCTGCGCCGCACCGCGGTGCCGCCGCGCCCGGGCGAAGAGGGACCCGCGCCGCGGCCGGTGTGGATCGGCCTGGCGATCGCCGCCCTGTGGGTCGGCGTGCTCGCCACGCTGGCGGCTGCGGCGCTCGGCTACGTGGCGCTCGCGCACATGCTGGCGCGGCAGATGGTCTGGATCGGCATCGTCAGCGGCGTGTTCTACCTGCTCGTCCATCTGGTCGAGGACCTGTGCGCGACGGCGCTGTCGTCGCGCGCGCTGTGGGCGCAGCGCACGCTCGGCCTGGAGGCGCGCACGCTGGACCAGGCCGCGGTGCTGCTGTCGGGGGCGTTCCGCGTCGCGGTGTTCCTGTTCGCGCTGATGCTGGCGTTCGCGCGCTTCGGTACCGGGCCGAGCGACCTGCTCGCGCGCAGCGGCCGCCTCGGCGCCGGGCTCAGGATCGGCCAGATCGAGATCACGCCGTCGGCGGTGCTCGGCGCGATCCTCGTCTTCCTGGTCGGCCTGGCCGCGGTGCGCGCGCTCAAGCGCTGGCTCGGCGAACGCTACCTGCCGACCACGCGCCTCGACCCGGGCATGCGCAGCTCGGTCACGACGCTGCTCGGCTACGCCGGCATCGTCGTCGTCGTCGCGTTCGCGCTGTCGGAGCTCGGGCTGTCGGTCGAGCGCATCGCCTGGGTGGCGAGCGCGCTGTCGGTCGGCATCGGCTTCGGCCTGCAGGCGATCGTGCAGAACTTCGTGTCCGGGCTGATCCTGCTCGCCGAGCGGCCGGTCAAGGTCGGCGACTGGGTCGTGCTCGGCGACACCGAGGGCGACATCCGCCGCATCAACGTGCGTGCCACGGAGATCCAGCTCGGCGACCGCTCGACGGTGATCGTGCCGAACTCCGAGCTCATCACCAAGAGCGTGCGCAACGTGACGCTCGCCAACGCCGAGGGCCGCGTGCGCATCCGCCTGCCGGTGCCGCTGCAGTCGGATGCCGAGCAGGTGCGCCGCCTGATCGTGGCCGCGCTCGCCGCGCATCCCGGCGTGCTGGCGGCGCCCGCCTCCAGCGTGCTGCTTGACGGCATCGAGGGCGGCTCGCTGATCTTCGTCGCGGTCGCCTACATCGCCAACCCGCGCCAGGCCGGCGCCGTGCGCAGCGACCTGCTGTTCGACATCCTGGCGCGCCTGCGCGCCGAGGGCATCGCGCTGGCCACGCCGTACGACGTGCAGCTGCATGCGCCGCTGCACCCGCAGGGCGCCTGAGCGGCGCGGCGGGCGCCGGCCCGGACATCGGCCGCGGCGCCGATTGACTTCGGCGCGGCCGGCCCGTATGACGGCACCGCATGCGGCCGGGTCGCGGAAGACCCCCTCCCGCACCGCGAGCCATCCCTTCCCATCCGCGCGATCCGTGCTGCCCGAACACCCTCCATCATGGTCCGCGCAGGCGGATGCCGAGTGCACGAATCTCGGCTGGCGCGAATGGCTGGCGCTGCCGGAGCTCGGCATCGCCGCGATCAAGGCCAAGCTCGACACCGGCGCGCGCTCGTCCGCGCTGCACGTCGAGTCGCTGGAGACGTTCCGCCGGGACGGGGCGCTGCACGTGTGCTTCGTCGTCCGTCCGCGCCGGCGCGGCGCGCGCACGATCGCCTGCAGCGCGCCGGTGGTCGACCGCCGCCCGGTCACCGATTCGGGCGGGCACCGCAGCGAGCGCTGGTTCATCCGCGCCGAGATCGCGCTGGCCGGCCGCCGCTTCCACACCGACATCAATCTGACAGACCGCCGCGCCATGCTGTTTCCGCTGCTGCTGGGGCGCGGCGCGCTGGAAGGGCGCTTCCGCGTCGATCCGGCGCTTTCCTACACCTGCCCGCGACCGCCGTCGATCGCGCCGGCCCCATCCCGGTAACGCCTGCATGAAAATCGCCATCCTGTCGCGCAACGCGCGGTTGTACTCGACGGTGCGCCTGGTCGAGGCCGCGCGCGCGCGCGGCCACAGCGTGCGCGTGCTCGATCCGCTGCGCTGCTACATGCGCATCGCCGCCGGCGTGTTCGAGATCCACTACAAGGGCCGCGTGCTGCGCGGCTTCGACGCGCTGATTCCGCGCATCGGCGCCTCGATCACGTTCTACGGCACGGCCGTGGTGCGCCAGTTCGAGATGATGGGCGTGCACACGCCCAACAGCTCGGACGCGATCCTGCGCGCGCGCGACAAGCTGCGCACGCTGCAGCTGCTCGCGCGCGAGGGCATCGACCTGCCGACGACGGTGTTCGGCGACAACCCGGACGACACCGCCGACCTGCTGGCGATGCTCGGCGAGCCCCCGCACGTCATCAAGCTCAACGAGGGCGCGCAGGGCCAGGGCGTGCTGCTCGCCGAGAAGCGCTCGGCGGCGCAGGGCATGATCGAGGCGTTCCGCAGCCTGTACGCGAACTTCCTCGTGCAGGAGTTCGTGCGCGAGGCGGGCGGTGCGGACCTGCGCTGCTTCGTCGTCGGCGGCAAGGTCGTGGCCGCGATGCGGCGCCAGGCCCCGGAAGGGGAGTTCCGCGCGAACCTGCACCGCGGGGCGAAGGCGAGCCCGGTAACGCTGAGCGCGGACGAGGAGACCACCGCGGTCCGCGCGGCCGAGCTCATGGGGCTCGGCATCGCCGGCGTCGACCTGCTGCGCTCCAGCCGCGGCCCGCTGGTGCTGGAGGTCAACTCCTCGCCGGGGCTCGAGGGCATCGAGGCGGCCTCCGGCGTCGACGTCGCCAAGGCCATCATCAGGCACGTCGAGCACGTCGTGCAGAGCGCCAGGCCGCGCCGCCGCAAGGCTTGACATCTCTACGAAATTCGTCGTTGACAACCGGCAAGGGAGGGGTCTAGCATGAGTACGAGAGTAGTCGTAGGGTCGCATGGCGTGAAGCTCCGCGTTTTCGGTCTGGTTGCGCTGCTGGCGCTCTGCGCGGCGGCGTCGGCTGCGCCGGCGGAGCCGCCCGTGGTCGCGGCGGACACGGCGGAGAAGCTGGCCCAGGTGCACGCCTCGGTGCGCCAGGAGATGGCGCCGGGCGGGCGCTACGAGTTCATCTCCGGCGAGAACCGCGAGCAGGCGGAGAAGCTGTTCGGCGACATGGAAGCGCTGCTGGGGCGTAGCCCCGTCGCCTCGATGCCCGAGGCCGACCGGCTGAAGCTGTTCAACCTGCAGGAGAGGCTGAACGGCATCCTGACCGGCAGCGACAGCGAGCGGCTGGTGTGCGAGAAGACCGCGCCGACCGGGTCGCTGATCGCGGTGAAGAAATGCCGGACCTACGGCGAGATCCAGCGCCAGCGGCGCGAGAGCGAGCGCTATCTCGACGAGACGAAGCGCGCGCACGCGCAGTTGAAGCAGGGTGGATGAACGGGCGCCGGACAGCGCATTCGCAAGGGAGTCTTCCTAACATGTACCGCAACGCGAAAGGTCGAATGAACATGAAATCCTGGGGTTGGGTGGTCGGATTGGTGCTTCTGTGCGGCTCGCCCGCCTGGGCGGCGGGCGTCAACCCGAAGTGGAAGGTCGTGGCGGATCCGGCCACGTTCGCAGAGCAGGCCAAGCAGGTGCGCGAGGACATGAAGCCGAAGGGCGCCTACGGCGGCATCGACCTGCGGGATCGCGAGGCGGTCGAGGAGAACCTGGACATCATCGAGAAGCTGCTGCAGAAGCAGGCCGCAGGTCCGCTGCCGGACGCGGACCAGGTCCGTCTCGCCAACGCCCAGGAAAAGGTCAACGCGGTGCTGACCAGCAACGAAGGCAACCGGCTGATCTGCACGTTCGAGCGCCGTTCGGGCACGAATTTCAAGGAGAAGATCTGCTACACCGCCCGGGAACGCGATACCATGCGGCGCAAGAGCCAGCAGGGGTTCCAGGACGGCCTCCTCAGGGGAGGCGGCACCCAGCAGCGGGGCAATTGACCGCTCACCGTCGTCGGATGCATGGCGAGCCTCTGTTCGTTCTGTTGAAAGAGCCGTCGTTTTCTAGGGCGATCTCGCGTCGGCCTGCCGAGCAGCGCAGGTCGGGCGCGGGAGCGGGGACGAAGTTCCGGAGGCCGTTTTCATGAATCTGCCGCGCAAGTCACGCGACATTCCCAAGCCGACCGAAGCCGAGCTCGCCATTCTCAATGTCCTTTGGGAATCGGGCGAGGGAACGGTGCGCGACGTCTACCAGGCGCTGTACCGCGACGACGGCGGCGGCTACACGACGGCGCTGAAGCTGCTGCAGATCATGCACGCGAAGGGGCTGGTCGTGCGCGACGACACCCAGCGCGCCCACGTGTACCGGCCGGCCGTCAACAAGGAACGCACGCAGAAGCGCTTCCTGGCCGACATCGTCCAGCGCGTGTTCGACGGCTCGCCCTCGCAGCTCGTCCTGCAGGCGCTCGGCGGACGGCCGCGCGCCTCGCGCGAGGAACTGGACGAGATCCGCGCGCTGCTCGACAAGCTCGATGGAGGCAAGTCATGAACGCGATGGCCGACGCACTGCCCTGGATCCACGCGCTCGGGTGGACGCTGCTGCATTTCCTCTGGCAGGGGGCCGTCGTCGGCCTGGTCTTCGCGCTGGTGCGCGCGTCGATCCCCAAGCACCACTGCAACGCGCGCTACGCCAACGGACTGGTCGCGCTGGCCTCGATGGCGGCACTGCCGGTGGTCACGTTCCTGATCCTGCACGGCCGGCAGGTGGCCACGATCGACGTCTCGGCCGGCGCGGCTCCCGTGCTGCCGGCCGTCGTTTCCGCTTCCGGCGCCGCGCACGCGGCCGCCGCCGCGCCGATCGACGCGCTGCTGCCGTGGATCGTCGGCATCTGGTTCGCCGGCGTCGCCTTCGTCGGCCTGCGCTCGTGGCGGCAGTGGCGCGCGCTCGCCGCGATCGCGCGCAAGTGGGCCGAACCGGACGCCGACCTGCAGCGCATCGTCGCCGCGCTGGCGCGGCGTTTCGAGTTCGTCCGCCACATCCGCGTGCTCGTTTCCGACCGCATCGACACGCCCACGCTGATCGGCTGGATCAAGCCGGTCATCCTGCTGCCGACCGCGGTGGCCCTGGGCTTTCCGCGCCAGCAGATCGAACTGATTCTCGCTCACGAGCTCGGCCATCTGCGCCGCTACGACCATCTCGTGAACCTCGCGCAGGCGCTGCTGGAGACGCTGCTGTTCTATCACCCCGTCGTGCACTGGATCGCGCGCGAGGTGCGCAACGAGCGCGAGATCTGCTGCGACACGCTGGTGCTGCGCCTGACCGCCGGCGAGCCGCGCGAGTACGCGCAGACGCTGGCGGCGCTGGAGGAGCTGCGCCAGCCGCCGGTGCAGCTCGCATTGGCCGCGAGCGGCGGCGTGCTGCTCGAACGCGTGCGCAGGATCCTGTTCGCGCCGCACGCGACGGTGACGCAGGTCGGGCGCAGGATGTGGCTGCCGGCGATGGTGACCGTCGCGGTCGCGCTGGTCGTGGCCACGCGCGTCGACCGCACCGAGATCGTGCAGTTCGACGGGCCGTCGCTGGCGGCGGTCCTGCCGCAGGGCGCGCTGGCGCTGCCGGGCGTCGAGCTCGGCGCCGCGGTCGGCCGCATCGCGCGGCCGAAGTTCGCGCTTGCCGAGCTGCCGTCGGCGGCTTCGCCGCCGCCGGCAGAGCCGACCGCCGCGGAGCCGATGGCCGCGGCCGAAGCGCCGGCGGCGCCGCCGGTGGCCGAGGCGCCGGCGCCCAGGCCGGTCGCGCTGGACCTGTCGGTCCCGCCGGCTTCCGTTCCCGCGCAGCGGGCCGCCGCGGAGCGGCTCGCGCGCATCGGCGGACCGGCCGCGGCCGTCGCCGCGCCGCCGCCGTCTGCCGAGGCGTCGCCGACGTCTCCTGCGCTGGCGTCCGCGGCGCCGCCGCCGTCCTCCTCCGTATCGCAGCCGGTCGCCGTGGCGAGGCCGGACGAAGCGGCCGCGCCGCCGGCGCCGCCGTCGCCGGACGCGCTCGCCCAGGCCGAGCGTTCGGAAGCTCCGGCGTCCGAGGCGCCGGCCGCGTCCGCCCGCTCGACGCCGGTGGCGACGCGCACGGTCGCGCCGGAGTATCCGTCGTCGGTCCGCAGCGGCCGCCGCGCGCGCGTCGAGCTGAGCTTCTCGGTCGGAACGGACGGCGCGGTGCGCGACATCAAGGTCGTCGCCGAGCCGCTCGAGAGTGCGTTCACGCGCGCCGCCCAGCGGGCGCTTTCGCAGTGGCGCTTCGACCCGGCCACGATCGATCGCGGCAAGGGCCGTTATCGCCAGGCGTTCGTGTTCGCGCCGGAGGGCGATGCGGACGTCGCCGCCGCCGATGCGGGCGGCTGCGTGCGCCGCACCGGATCGCTGCTGTGCCAGCGCAGCGAGAGCGCCGAGGAGAGCGCGCCGCTCGACGAACGGCGCCTCGCGGCCGCGGCGCGCGGCAGCGAAGGCCGTGCCGTCGCCGACGTGGAGCAGGCCGGGCAGGCCGCGCGCTCGTACCGCGACGAGGCCGAGGACAGGGCCGCGCTCTATCGCCGTCTCGAGCGGCTGAACCGGTTGACGAGCCCGGGCGCGAGCCGTCTCGGCAATTAACGGAAGCCTGCGTCCGGCTTAACGCGTCCTTAATTTCGCGTTTCCTATAGTCATCCTCACTGTAGTTTGCTCGACACTCCTAAGTCAGGTCAGGTGACTGGCAGATTACGGTATCGGGGCAGTAGCTTTTTGGCCCAAGCGAGGTGTGTTCCCCCAATGACACCTCCTTGGGCCATTTTCTTTGCGGACCGTCGCTCCGCCCAGCGCTGCCGGCATCTCCATTTCCGCGTCATCCGCTTTCCGCGTTAAGCTAGCGCTCCATGCGTATTCTCGTCATCGAAGACAACAGCGACATCGCCGCGAACATCGGCGATTTCCTCGCCGACAAGGGACACGTCGTCGATTTCGCCGGTGACGGCGTGACCGGGCTGCACCTGGCCGTCGTCAACGATTTCGACGTCATCGTGCTCGACCTCGGCCTGCCCGGCATGGACGGCCTGGAGGTGTGCCGCAAGCTGCGCCAGGAAGCCAAGCGGCAGACGCCGGTGCTGATGCTCACCGCGCGCGACACGCTCGACAACAAGCTCACCGGCTTCGACTCGGGCGCCGACGACTACATGGTCAAGCCGTTCGCGCTGCAGGAGCTCGCCGCGCGCCTGGAGGTGCTCGGCCGCCGCGGCAAGGGCAACAAGAGCCGCATCCTGCAGCTCGCCGACCTCACCTACAACCTGGACACGCTGACGATCAGCCGCGGCGGCAAGCAGATCCAGCTCAACCCGATCGGGCTGAAGCTGCTGCAGTCGCTGATGGAAGCCGCGCCGTCGGTCGTCACGCGCCAGGAGCTGGAGACGCGCGTCTGGGGCGAGGAGCTTCCGGACAGCGACTCGCTGCGCGTGCACATCCACGGCCTGCGCGCCGCGATCGACAAGCCGTTCGACAAGGCGTTGATCCAGACGCGCCACGGTATCGGCTATCGCATGGTCGATCCGGATGCGCTACCGACGTAGGCTCCGCAGCCGCATCATCATCTCGTTCGCGCTGTTCGGGCTCGGTCTCACCGCGCTGTTCGCGGTGGCGACGATCTACCTGCGCACGCGGCTCGAGGACCAGCTGATCAACAGCACGCTCGCGCGCGAGTTGCAGCACTTCGTCGACTTCAAGCGCGAGAATCCCGAGGAGAACGCGCAGTTCCCGATGTCGCTGATCTCGTTCCAGATCGTGCGCGCGGGACGCACGGCCACGGTGCCGCTCGCCTGGCAGAACTTCGGGCCGGGCGTCTACGACGTCGAGGACATCGGCCGCGAAGGCAAGATGCGGCCGTACCGCCTGGTGGTCTACAAGGACCAGGACTTCTGGGCCTACCTGCGCTTCGACCTCAGCACGCAGAAGCTCAGCGAGCGCCAGCTGCTGACGGCGATCGGCGCCTCGGTGTTCCTGTTCGGCATCCTCTCGCTGCTGGTCGGGTTCTGGCTGTCCTCGCGCGTCATGAGCCCGGTGATCGAGCTGGCGCGCCGCGTGCGTGCGATGAGCCGCAGCGGCAAGCCGGAGCCGTTGAAGAAGCATTTCGCCAACGACGAGGTCGGCGAGCTCGCCTCGGTGCTCGACGACTACTCCACGCGCCTGACCGAGATGGTCCAGCGCGACCGCGAGTTCAACGCCGACGTCAGCCACGAGCTGCGCACGCCGCTGTCGGTCATCGCCAGCACGACCGAGCTGCTGCAGGCCTCGCCCGACCTCAGCGACAAGATCAGCGAGCGCCTCAAGCGCATCGAGCGCGCCGTGCGCCAGTCGACCGAGCTGATCGACGCGCTGCTGCTGCTGTCGCGGCGCGAGCGCCAGGCGCCCACCGACGGCGAGACCACCGACGTCGCCAAGGTCGTCGACCAGGTCGTCGACGCGCAGCGCCCGCACGTGGCCAACAAGCCGATCGACGTGCGCGTGGAGATCGAGGAGCCGCTCGCCGCGGCGGCGCCGTCGTCGGTGGTCGCCGTCGCGCTCAGCAACCTGATCGGCAACGCGTTCAAGTACACCCAGGCCGGCGAGGTGATCGTCACCGTCGGCCACGGCCGCGTGACCGTCGAGGACAGCGGGCCCGGCATCAAGGCCGAGGACGCCGAGAAGCTGTTCGAGCGCGGCGTGCGCGGCACGAACGTCGGCAAGGGCGGCGGGCTCGGCCTGGCCATCGTGCGCCGCTTGTGCGAGCTCTACGGCTGGACGGTGTCGCTGGCGCCGCGTCCGCAGGGCGGCGCGACGGCGACGCTGGAATTCGGCCGGCAGACCTGGCCGAGCTGAACCGGCGCATCCGCTTCCCTCGCTGGCAGGAAGGCTCATGGACCTCGGCATCCAGCACTACCTCGTGTTCCTCGGCGCCGGCATCCTGCTGAATCTCGCGCCGGGGCCGGACACGTTCTACATCCTCGCGCGCAGCGGCGCCGAAGGGCGCGCCGCCGGCATCGCCTCGGCGCTCGGCATCGCCGCCGGCAGCCTGGTGCACACCGCGGCGGCGGCGCTTGGCCTGTCGCTGCTGCTGGCGACCTCCGCGCTCGCCTTCGACCTGGTCAAGTATCTCGGCGCCGCCTACCTCGTCTTCCTCGGCCTGCGCATGCTGGCGTCGCGCGCCGCGCCGGCGCACGGCGAGGCCGTGCGAAGCGGCCGCGGCACGCGCGCGGCGTTCCGCCAGGGCATGCTGACGAACGTGCTGAACCCGAAGGTCGCGCTGTTCTTCCTGGCGTTTCTGCCGCAGTTCGTCGACGTGCAGGCGGCGCACGCGAAGCTCGGCTTCGCGGTGCTCGGCCTGAGCTTCGTCGCCACCGGGCTCGCCTGGTGCCTGGTGCTGGCGCTGGCCGGCGCCGGCCTCGGCGCATGGCTGCGCACGCGGCCGCGCGCGGGCCTGTGGCTGGATCGCGTCTGCGGCGGCGTGTTCGTCGCGCTGGGCGCGCGGCTGGCGCTGCAGCAGCGGCCCTAGCGGCCGCCGCGCTTCGTCGGTCCGACGTAGTCGGCTCTAGGCGTCGACGCGCTCGAGCCAGCCCCAGCGGTCCTCGGTGCGGCCGTCGAACAGGCCGAAGAAGAGCTCCTGCAGCCGCCGAGTGACCGGGCCGGGCGTGCCGGCGCCGATGACGCGGCCGTCGACCGAGCGGATCGGCGTGATCTCGGCCGCCGTGCCGCACATGAACAGCTCGTCGCAGAGATAGAGGTACTCGCGCGGCAGGTCGCGCTCGACGACCTCGATGCCGTTCGCGCGCGCCAGCGTCGCCACCGTGTGGCGCGTGATGCCGTTCAGCAGCGCGGCGCTGACCGGAGGCGTGTGCAGCGCGCCGTCGAAGACCAGGAACAGGTTCTCGCCGGCGCCTTCGCTGAGCAGGCCGGTCGAGGCCAGCGCGATGCCCTCGCCGAAGCCGAGCCGGCGCGCCTCGCGCGCGACGAGCTGGCCGGAAAGATAGTTGCCGCCGGCCTTCGCGCCGGCCGGGATCGTGTTCGGCGCGAAGCGCTGCCAGCTCGACACGCAGGCGTCGATGCCGGCCTCGAGCACGCCGGCGCCGAGGTAGGCGCCCATTTCCCAGGCGGCGACGGCGACGTCGGTCGGCGTGTCGGCGGACAGCCCGAAGCCGCCGAGCCCGCGGAACGCGACCGGGCGCAGGTAGGCGCGGCCGAGGCCGTTCGCCTTCAGCACCTCGCGGCAGGCGGCCGCGATCTCGGCCGGCGAATACGGCATCGCGATCTCGTAGATCCTGGCCGAGGCGAACAGGCGCGTGACGTGGTCGGTCAGGCGGAAGATCGCCGGGCCCTGCGGGGTTTCGTAGCTGCGGATGCCCTCGAACACCGACGAGCCGTAGTGCAGCGCGTGCGCCATCACGTGCACGGTGGCCTCGGCCCACGGCTTGATCGTGCCGTTGTGCCAGATCTTCTCGGGGTACTGCCGCGCCATGGACCTGATTTCCGTGGTGGAAAAACGGCCATGATACCAGCGCCGCCGCCGGCCGATCGTGCCGGCGGCGGCGCCGGAGCGCCGCTAGGCGGTCGCTCGTGCCGGTCTCAGCGGAACGCCGCCACCGTCGCGCGCGTGTTGTTGAGCACGCGATGGTTGTCGCTGCGCGTGGTCGTGCCCATCGGCACGCCGCCGTAGGTCTTGCCCGGATTCGACCAGTAGTTCAGGCGCGTGCAGCCGCTGCTGCAGTCGTAGGCCATGATCGTGCGCCAGCCGCCCGCCGGGTACTGGTAGCCGTGGCCGTAGGCGTACGGCGAATTGGTCGGATCGTTGGCCGGATCGTGGCGCGCCGACTGCAGATGGCCGATCTCGTGCGCGAACGAGTAGTAGCCCGTCGCGCAGCCCCAGTACACCTCGGCGAACGCGGTCGAGGCGGAGGCGCCGATCGCGGACGCGAGACCGCAATAGGCGGTGTTGTTGACGAGCAGCACGCCGACGTCCGCGGCGACGCTGTTGCGCAGCGTGTGGATGCCGTCCATGTAGCCGTCGGCGGTGCCGCGGTAGCGGTTGAGGTCGGTGGTGAAGTCGCCGGTCTCGCTGTAGCTCACCTGCGAGGTGCCGGCCAGCTCCATCGTGATCAGCACGTCGCTGTTGGCGTAGCCGTCGTTCGACTCGGCCACGGCGAGGTCGATCAGGCCGGCGACGTCGCCGGACAGCGACGCCACGGTCGGCGTGTAGTTGACCATCACGCGGATGACCGTGTTCGCCGCGGGCGCGTCCGGTTGCTGCCCGGCGGTCTCGAGCGGCGCGGCGGCCTCGAACAGGCGGCGGTACTCGGCCGGCGGATGATCCGGCGGCAGCGCCGCCTCGTTGACCTCGACGACGGCGGTGCGGCGGTCGTGCAGCGGGCGGATCGCGTAGAGCTGGCCGAACACGCGCACGTTGCCGGTGACCTTGTCGCCGTTGCGCACGAGGATGACCGAATTCATCGGGTCGCCCTGGACCTCGCGCGGATCGCCGCTGCGCTTGGCCGCGGTTTCGGCGATCACGCCCTGCCAGACGATCGCGCCGCTGGCGCTGCGGTAGGCGCGGGTGCGCTCCGCGGTCAGCCGCACGCTGCCGCCGACGTCGAGATCGAGCGCGATGCTCGGCGTGGATTCCTCGACCAGCGCCTCGTCGGCGACGACGAGGCGGATCGAATGCGTGGACGGCTGGGACGCGAGCGCGGTGTACGCGCGGTCCTCGTCGGCGCTCTTCATCACCAGCGGCGCGTCGGAGAACAGCGGCCGGGCCGCGATCGCGGCGCCCGCGGGGAGACACAGCATGGCACCGACGAGCGCGTTCGAAACGAGCTTTCCATTCATGACGTGAACTCCTTGGAGACTGCACGTCGCCGCAGGGCCCGCATCGTGGAGTGGCGATATGCAATCGCTCGATGGGCAGGCAGGCCCTCTCCCTAGCCTGCCCGGTTGTACGCCCGCCGGGCGCCGCGGACAACCTCGCCGTCGGCCGGCTGTGACCGGGCGCTCGTTTGCCTCACGCACCCAGCCGCTCGCAGACGGCCAGCGTGGGCCGGCTGCGGTTGAGCGTGTAGATGTGCAGCCCCGGCGCGCCGCCGGCGAGCAGGCGGCGGCACAGGTCGGCGACGACGTCGGCGGCGAACTCGCGGATGCTCTCGACGTCGTCCCCCAGCGCGCCGATGCGCTTGGCCAGCCAGCGCGGGATCTCCGCGCCGCACAGGTCGGAGAAGCGCCGCAGCTGGCCGAAGTTCGCGATCGGCATGATGCCGGGCACGATCGGCACGTCCACGCCCAGCTTGCGCGCCGCGTCGACGAAGCGGAAATACGCGTCCGCGTTGTAGAAGTACTGCGTGATCGCACCGTTCGCGCCGGCGTCGATCTTGGCCTTGAAGTGGCGCAGGTCCGCGTGGGCGTCGTCGGCCTGCGGATGCACTTCCGGATAGCAGGCGACCTCGACGTGGAAGCGGCCGTCGCGCTCGCGGCGGATGAACTCGACCAGTTCGCTGGCGTAGCGGAAGTCGCCGTAGCTGGCCATGCCGGACGGCAGGTCGCCGCGCAGCGCGACGATGCGCCGGCAGCCCATCGCCGCATAGCGGTCGAGCAGGGCGCGGATCTCGTCGCGCGTGCCGCCCATGCAGGAAAGATGCGGCGCGGCGTCCAAGCCGTGCTCCTCGCGCAGGTGGCGCACGGTCTCCGGCGTGTACGACAGCGTCGAGCCGCCGGCGCCGAACGTCACGCTGACGTAGTCCGGCGAGAGCGCCTTGAGCCTGGGCAGCGCCGCCTCGAGCGCGGCGCGCTGCTCGTCGGTCTTGGGCGGGAAGAATTCGAGGCTGATCGGCGGCATCGTCGCGGGCTGCATGGAGGGGTGAGGCACAAGTATATATCTCTTCTTCGCGATGGAGCGATATATCGTCGGTGCGCCGGCATGCTGCCGCGTTCGGCTGTCTCCGCCCCGAGGCGCGGCTCTGGAGACGTGAATGCGGCCCCACGCGCGCTGGAGACAGCGTGGGCTGCGTGGGACGTCGTGACGACGTTACCGAACCGTTACCCGCCGTTACCGCGTGCGTGCCGACGCATGCCGGCCGCGGCGGCAACATCCCCTCGCGCTTCGCGAGCCGGTCCGCAGGACCGGCGAGGAGCGGGGCGGGTTCAATGCCTACGCAGGCGATGCACGCCGCGCGGGTCCGCGGCCAGGTGCGCGCCGCCGGCACGACGCACGTGCGCGGATCGGAATCGAGGTAGCCCATGACATACGACGTGAACCGCCTCTTGCGCCTCGCCGGCGCGGCGCTGTCGGCCTGCTGCATCCACGGCCTGGCACGCGCCGCTCCGCCCAACGACGACTGGGCCGATCGCACGGTCGTCGCCGGGCTTCCGTTCTCGGAGACCCTGCCGGACGTGCAGGACGCCACCACCGAGAGCACCGATCCGAACATTTTCTGCTACTACGCGCCGTCGGGGCCGTCGAATCCGGGCAGGAACAGCGTCTGGTACGGATACGCCACGGGCGATGCCGACGAATACGTCGACCTGGACGCGACGGGCTACGACACCATCCTCGCCGTCTACGAGGGCGCGCCGGCGAGCTTCGTCGGCGTGCGGGCCGGCTGCAACGACGACGGAGCGGGCAGGGGCTCGGGCTCGATCATCCGCGGCCTGAGACTGCGCGCGCACACCCCGTATTCGATCGTCGTCGCGCGCTATGCGCCGGACGAAGGCGACGCGACGCTCTCGTTCTCGATGGCGCGCAGCGCCGTGTACCGGGTGACGAAGACCGAAGACGGCGACGACGGCCGCTGCGACGAGGATTGCTCGCTGCGCGAAGCCGTTCGGCAGTCGGTCGCGGTGCCAGGCGCGGTGCTCATACCGGCGGGCCGCTACCCGGTTCCCGGAGGACTGGACTTCGGCAACCCGAATCCGGGCGGCGAGAACCTGTACGGCGCAGGGATGAACGCGACCGTCATCGACGCGATGGGAGATGGGCGCGTCCTGACGTATCCGTTCCAGGAAGGCACGCGCCAGGTGCTCACCCACGGTCTGCACGACCTGACGCTGACGAATGCGAACTTCGACGGCAACGGCGGCGCCGTCTACGGAGCCGAGGGATACTTCGTCTTCGATCGCGTGGCCCTGACCGATTCCGTCGCACGGATCAACGGCGGAGGAGCCAACATCCAGCTGAGCGCGGCTTCGTTCTACGAAAGCCTGATCGCCGGCAATACCGCCGAGGGGAACGGCGGCGGCTTGTACGTGCGCAGGCACAACCTGGAGATCCGGGACTCGACGATCATCGGCAACCGGTCGCGCGCGACGGCCGAGGAATCCGGCGGCGGTGGGCTCTACCTGACGGAGCGCTTCTCCGAGCTTCGCCTGACCAACACGACGATCGGCGCGAACCAGGCGGCGGCGGATGCGGGTGGCCTCTACGTGCTGGATGCCGGAAACGACGTCGAGCTCGACAATGCGAGCATCGTCGGCAATGCCTTCGCGGGCGCCCAGGCGGCGTCCCGCGCGGGCGGGCTGCTGGTCGACGGATCGAGCAGGGTCAGGATCGGCAACAGCGTCCTGTCCGGCAATCATGTCCTCGCCGACGAGGCGGCCACGTCGGATTGCGGGGCGTTCCGCGGTGCGTCGGCGACCACCCATCACAACCTCGTGGGCGCACCCGGCTCGTGCACGTTTTCCTCGTCCGACCTGATCGGCCCGGATCCGCAGCTGCTGCCGCTGGGCCCGCACGATTCGCGCCTCCCCGTGTACGTTCCGGCGCCGGGCAGTCCGCTCGTCGACGCCGGCGATCCCGGCGACAGCTGCGCGCCGGCCGATGCGCGCGGCGTCGCGCGTCCGCTGGACGGGGACGGCGACGGCGTCGCGAGATGCGACATCGGTGCCGTCGAGCTGCGGCCGGCCGCAGACGCCATCTTCGCGGACGGCTTCGACTGAAAGCCCATGCGGCGCAAGGACGCGCGCTGCCGGCGCGACGCTGCCGCGCGTGCCGGCGCTCGACGATGCGGCAGGCGGATCGATAAGCTGCGCTTCCCGCAGCGCCGCACCCGCCTCATGTCCATCGTCCTGACCCCGTTCGCCCGCACGCGCCTTTTCCCGCAGGAACGCCGCCGCAACACGATCCAGGACTGCACGGCGGAGGCGTTCGAGCGCCGGCTCAACGACGAGGCGCCGCTGAAGGTGCTGGACGGCTACGCGCCGTTCTGCAAGCTGCACGTGCATCGCAACTGGACCTCGACGCGCTGCCTCACGCTGCCGATCACCGAGGAGAACCGCCATCGGCTGCGCTCGGCGTACGAGGCGCGCACGTCCGACGAGCTGCCGGTGCTGGTGCGCTGGTTCGAAGGCGTCGAGCCGCCGGTCGCGAACTATTTCGTCGTGATCCTCTACAGCCGCGAGCAGCTGGCCAGGGAGGGCGCGCCGATCGACGCGGACTGGGGCATCGTCGGCTGCCTCTACACGGCCGAGCCGGAGGAGATCCCGATGGCGCCGATCACGATGATGCGCAACGCGCTCGGCGTCGCGGAGGGTGGCTCGGGCGTGCCGCTCGACCGCGAGGCGTACCGGCGCAGCGTGGCGTTCTGGGAACGCAACGCGAACTGGCGCTGATCCGGCCGCCGGCAAGCTTCGCCGGCGCGACGCGCGTGCGGGCTCCAGCGGCACGTCCGCAGCCGCCGGCCGGCGCGGCGGCGCCGGCCGGCGGGTCCGCACTCCGTCAGCAGGTGCTGACCGTGGCTCCGCTGGAGGTGATGTTGAAGCAGGGATTGACGTCGAACATCGTCGACAGGATGCGATTGGCCTCGTCGCGGGCGAAGGCCTTGCGCACGCTGGTGCCGGTGATGCCGTCGGCGTCGACCGTGAACCACCACAGCCACAGCGCCTGGTAGCCGGTCGCGCCGCGTCCGCTCGGCGAGCCGACGCCGGTGCAGCCGTCGCCGAAGCTCTCGTCACAGGAGTCCGACATCGCCGGGCAGCGGTTGCTGCCGTCGTTGCCGTTGTGGCCGCACCAGTCGGCATGGCGCGACTCGTGCAGCAGCGTGCCGGCGCGCTCGACGACGTTCTCGCCGTAGAAGAACGGCAGGTAGAGCTGCGTGTAGTTGTCGACGACCACGCCCCATTGGGTATGGGCGCGCTTGCTGCTGCCGTCGCCGCAGCGCGCGTCGAGCTCGTCGAACTCGCGCATGCTGTAGTTGCCGCCCCAGTGCAGGATGCTGCCGGAGTAGTCGTCGCGCGATTTCGAGCCCGGCCCGTCGGCGTAGTTGAGCACGTAGATCGCATTCATCGTGCGCCCGAGCGGGCGGCTGGTGTCGCAGGCGTTGTCGAAGCCGAAGCCGTCGTCCCAGTCGTCCTTGTCGAAGTCGTAGGCGTCCCAGAAATAGTTGACCCAGGTCTGGCTGCACCAGTTGCCGACGCGCGGTTCGCTCACCATCACGGCCGAGCAGGTCGCCGCGGAGGCCTGGTCGAGCAGCCCGGCGCAGAGCAGAAGACCGATCGATGCGAGACGTTTCATGGCGGTGTCCTCAGCGGGATGGGGAAGTTTCGGGAACGACGCGTTCCTGCTGCTCGCGCGCAGGCACGGGCGGCAGCCGCAGCAGGCCGGGAGCGACGACCCGGCCGCTCGGATGGACGTCGGCCGAACTGACCTCGCCGAAGGCCTGGCGCGCATCGATGCGCTTCACGCCGCGCGGAGGCTTGCCGAGCTCGTAGAGCGCCGCTGCGGCGACGCCGCGCAGCGGGCCGCCGCCGGCGTAGATGCGCTCGAGCTCGGCGGTCGACTGCAGGTTCTGCAGGCCGACGATCGCACGCGCGCGCAACCTGAACTCGGTGGCGTAGGCGGCGTCGCCCGCGCGCTCCGGGTCCGGCAGCGCGGCGGTCGCGATCTCGGCGAGCGGCTGCAGCGCGTCCTTCTGGCGCAGCTCGGCGAGCAGGTAGACGCTGCGCCAGCGCGCCTCGTCGAAGGCCTGCGGCCGCTCGCGCGAGGCGCGCGTGAGGTCGGCGTAGAGCCTGGCCACCTCGGCGGCCGTGCCGGGGCGCTCGCGCAGCGCGTCGAGCGAGCGGGCCACGCGCTCGTCGCTGCCGGACTCGGCCAGCTGGTCGAGCGCGGGGACGAGGTTCGCGTAGGGCTCGAAGAGCCTGCGGTAGACGGCGGCGTCCTCGGCGTCCAGCGTCGCCGGCTGCGGCTCCTGGTACGCCGGCGGCGGGTTGGATTGCGCGGGCTGCGCAGGACCGATGCGCTCGCTGCCGGAGTTCGCGACGGGCCGCGTCGCGCAGGCGGCCAGCAGCGCGATCGCTGCGGCCAGGATCGTCACTTGCGGCATGAAACGGCGTGGATTCATGGGTCGAGCTCCGTGGATGGCCGGCGCGCCGGAGGGCGGCGCGCCGCCGTGAGAGCCGGTGCCGCGGGCGCTCCGACCTGGGGGCGTCCGGCCGTGGCTCGGGATGGCCGCCGCACGAGAGGCAGGCGCAGGCCTGCGCGCATCGGCTGCAGGGAAGGCGACAGGTAAGGCCCGTTGATGCGGCGCATGGCGAGGCGGGCAGTGTCGGCGGCAGGTCAGCCTTGCACCTCGGCGGAGCGGCGGCGACGGAGGAATCCAGCGCGCGGATGTAGGAAATTTCTGAAAACGCTCGCCCGGCCTGCCGGCGCCGGGCTCGCGGCCGCGCAAAACGAAACGGGCGCCTTGCGGCGCCCGTTCGTGCGTGGCCATGCCTCGCCGACGATCAGTAGCGGTAGTGGTCCGGCTTGTACGGGCCTTCCACCGGCACGCCGAGATAGGCGGCCTGCTCCGGCGTCAGCGTGGTCAGCTTCACGCCGATCTTCTCCAGGTGCAGGCGCGCGACTTCCTCGTCGAGCTTCTTCGGCAGGATGTAGACCTTCGGCTGGTAGGTGTCGCGGTTCGCCCACAGGTCGATCTGCGCCAGCGTCTGGTTCGAGAACGAGTTCGACATCACGAAGCTCGGGTGGCCGGTCGCGCAGCCGAGGTTCACGAGGCGGCCTTCGGCGAGCAGGAAGATCGAGCGGCCGTCCTCGAACGTGTACTTGTCGACCTGCGGCTTGATGTTCGTCCTGACCGCGCCGGACGCGTTCAGCGCGTCGACCTGGATCTCGTTGTCGAAGTGGCCGATGTTGCAGACGATCGCCTGGTCCTTCATCTGCCGCATGTGCTCGAGGCGGATGACGTCCTTGTTGCCGGTCGTCGTCACGTAGATGTCGCCGCGGCCGAGCGTCGACTCGACGGTGTTGACCTCGAAGCCTTCCATCGCCGCCTGCAGCGCGTTGATCGGGTCGATCTCGGTGACGACGACGCGCGCGCCGTACGCGCGCAGGCTGTGCGCCGAGCCCTTGCCGACGTCGCCGTAGCCGCACACGACCGCGACCTTGCCGGCCAGCATCACGTCCATCGCGCGCTTGAGGCCGTCGGCGAGCGACTCGCGGCAGCCGTAGAGGTTGTCGAACTTGCTCTTGGTCACCGAGTCGTTGACGTTGATCGCCGGCACCAGCAGCCGGCCGGACTCGGCGAGCTGGTAGAGCCGGTGCACGCCGGTGGTCGTCTCCTCGGAGACGCCCTTCCATTCCTTGACGACGCCGGCCCAGAAGCCGGGACGCTCCTTGGCGACGCGCTTGAGCAGGTTCTTGATGACCTGCTCCTCGTGGTTCGACGACGGCGTGTTCACCCAGTCCGAGCCGTTCTCGAGCTCGTAGCCCTTGTGGATCAGCAAGGTGACGTCGCCGCCGTCGTCGACGACGAGCTGCGGGCCCAGGCCGCCGGGGAACGAGAGCGCGTCGAGCGTGCAGTCCCAGTATTCCTCGAGCGTCTCGCCCTTCCAGGCGAACACCGGCGTGCCGGAGGCGGCGATCGCGGCGGCGGCGTGGTCCTGCGTCGAGAAGATGTTGCACGAGGCCCAGCGCACGTCGGCGCCCAGGTCCTTCAGCGTCTCGATCAGCACGGCGGTCTGGATCGTCATGTGCAGCGAGCCGGTCACGCGCACGCCGGCCAGCGGCTTGGCGGTGGCGTACTTCTTGCGGATCGACATCAGGCCGGGCATTTCCTGCTCGGCGATCTCGATCTCCTTGCGGCCCCAGTCCGCGAGCGCGATGTCGCGGATCTTGTAGTCCTGTGACGGCGGGTTCTTTACGACGGCGTTCATTGCGTGGTCTCCGGAAAAATGGGGCGGCCCGTGCGTACCACGGGACCTGCCGGGCGCCCTTCAGGATAGGCTGGACCGCCGAGCGTCGCGGGCGGACCCGCTGCAGCGCCCCTCGGCGGAAGGCTGGCGAATTATATCCTTTGTTCCGGATGAAGAGATAGAACGCGGTCGCGGGCCGGACGCGAAGCGGGCGCCGCCTGCGCGCCGGCCCGGCGGATGCCGAAAAAAGAACGGGCCGCATGCGCGGCCCGTTCCGGTACTACGCCTGCCGAGGGGCTACTGGCAGACGTCGACCTTCACGTTGTCGATGTAGAAGCCGTTCGGCGCGGGAGCGGTCGTGTTCGAGTCGCTGACCGCGCGCCAGCGCAGCTGCACCGACTGGCCCTCGTAGCCGTCCAGGTCGACGCTGGCGTGCATCGGCGCATCCGGCGGCGCATGGCACCAGCCGGCCGCACCGGCATTGACCTCGCCGGCGGTGACGATGCCGTCGTACGGATCGGTCAGCATGCGCGTGCCGGGCAGGTAGGCGAACGTGCCGCTGCCGCTCTTGAGCTCCAGCGTGCCGTTGTCCCAGCACGAGCCCGGACCGTTGTCCTCGAAGTGGTGGTAGGCGTCGTAGGTCAGGAACACCGCACGCGCGTCGGCCGGCACGGCGATGGCGGGCGAGATCAGGCCGCGGTCGCTGGTCGTGGAGTTGTTCGGGATGCCCCACACCTTCGTCGACAGCCCGGTGCCGGACGGCGGCGTGCGCTGCGTCCAGGCCGTGGCGCCGCTGCCGTCGGTGGTCCAGCCGTTGATGCCGCCTTCCACGTCGTCCTGGAACACGGTCGTGCGCGTCGTGCCGGCCGGGCACTCGCCCGGAACGCCGGTGGTGAACGAGAACGTCTCGGAGACCTGGCCGTCGCCGCAGTGGTTCTGCGGGGTCACGCGCCAGTAGTACGTGGTGCTCGCCGCGAGCGGCGTGTCGACGGTCCAGCTCGTGGCGCCTTCGACGATCTTCGTGGCGACGATCGTGCCGAAGCCGGCGTCGGTCGCGACCTCGACCTTGTACGTCAGCGCGTCGGTGGTGCCGATCGGCGGCAGCGGCGTGCCGTCGAAGCCGTCGCCGAACACGCGGTCGAGCGACGCCGGACCCCAGCTCAGCACCGGGTAGATCTTGGTGTCGGTGGCGGTGTCGACGGGGGTCATCAGCTGCACGGCGGCCGCCGGCGCGGCCGACAGGCCGAGCTCGAGCGCGATCGTGTGGCTCAGGCTGCCGCTCGTGCCGGACACCTCGAACGCGTACTCGCCCGAAGGCAGCGTGCTGCCGCCGACGAGCGTCAGCGTGGTGTTGCCGGCGCCGCTCACCGTGGCCGGCGAGAACTGCGCCGTGGCGCCGGACGGAAGGCCGTTCGCGACGAACGTGACCGTGTCGGCGAAGCCGTTCAGCACGCCCACGCGCAGGTCGTAGGACGGATCGGCCGTCGCGGTCGCGCCGCACATCTCGATGCGCTTGGGCGACTCGGTGACGAGCGCGTAGTTCGGGTCGCCGCAGCCGTCGAACTTGAACGAGCACACGCGCGTGCGCCAGCTGCCCGAGGAGTTCGTCGCGAAGTACTCGCTGGTGAAGTAGAACGTGCACTGGTCGACCGGATCGACGCTCATCGACGAGTAGTCGCCCCAGCGCGTGTAGCCGGTCTGCGAGCCGTTGGCCACGCCCTCGGTGCAGTTCGTCTCGTCACGCAGCGTGCCGGCGGGGTCGTCCGGCGTGCGGCCGGTGATCTCGATCTGCGGGTGGATCGTGGAGCTCGACTTCGAGTAGCCCACGCCGATGTTGCCGCTGCCGTCGATCGCGATGCCGCCCATCCAGCGGTTGTGCTCGTCGGGGGCGTAGGTGGCCTGGTCGATGATCTTCTTCGTCAGCGGCGTCGGCTGCGCCGGCGCCGTGCCGTTGTCGTCGAGGTCGAAGTGCACCCAGTTGATGCCCGACTGGCTGGCGTCGGCCTGCACGGAATGGTTGATGACCAGCGACACGCGCGTCGGCGCGTCGGCCGGGAACGCGCGCGCGTTCGCGCGGTACATCGTGTGCGTGCCGAACGCGTCGAGCAGCTTGCCGGACTGGAACTGCGGCACCGAGCCCGGGCCGCCGAACGGACTGAACGGCGTGCCCGCGATGTGCGTCGGCGTGGTCGAGATCGTGCTGGCGGACGGGTTGGCCCAGTTCAGGCACAGGTCCCAGAACAGGTAGCCGTCGTAGTTCGACTGGTCGTAGTGCACGAACGAGGCGCAGGCGTTGGCCGGCGCGGCCAGCTGGCCGACGAGGTTGACCGGCTCGACGCCGTAGGCGTCGTAGCCCGGGAAGCGCAGCACGGCGGCGCTCGGATCGCCGGTCAGCATCTTGTCGCGCTCCATCGCGATCAGCGCCGCGCCCTGGAACGACTGGCCGACGAACTCGTGCGTGGTCAGCAGGTAGGCGTCCTGCGAGCCGCTCTCGTCGGTCCAGACGCCGATGTGCGGATAGTCGCCGAAGCGCGGCCAGGCGAACTCGTAGCGGTTGTACGTGCCGAACGGGTCGGCGCTCGTCGATATCGCCACGCACTGCGAGTACGGCGAGCTGGCGACGAACTGGCTCATCAGCCAGCGCTGCGCGCGCGGGTCCCACAGCGCGATCGGGTCGCCGTCGTTGCTGGTCTCGCACGAGCCGCCGAAGCCGACCCAGAACGAGTTGCCGGGCTTGGGCGTGGGCGTCTGCGGATCGGGCGTGCCCGTCGCCTTGTCGAACGCCTGCCAGCCGCCGTTGACGAACTGGATGTAGTGGACGTCGCTGACGTCGCCGTTGGTGTCCGGCGGCAGGCAGCCGCAGCCGGAGGTGGTCGAGTTGATCGCGTCGAAGCTGAGGTCGACCACCGGCGCCGGCACGCCGGTCGGCATGCGCTGGATGCCCGGGTAGGCGAGCTTCACCTGCGGCGGCGTGTAGTCCGACTTCAGCAGGATGTTCGGCACCTCGGTCGGCTCGTGCTCGCCGCTCTGCGTCGGGGTCGGCGGCAGCATGCGCAGGATGTCGCGCAGCGGCGCCGAGACGTCGTGGCGCACCGCGCGGTTCACGGTCGGAATCGCCTCCGGACCGGTGCCGACGGGATGCGTACCCTTGGCGACTTCGACGTCCGCGGCATTGGCGGCGCACATGCCGAGCGCAAGGAGCGCCGCGCCTCCCAGGCCGACTGGAAGATTACGTGACAGCAGCATTGTTCTGGGACTCCCCAACGAAAAGCCCCCGGCGTCGGGCCGGGGTGGCGGCATCTAGATTCTTCGGCATCCGGCTAGCCGTCGCGCCGGTGCCGAAATCGCGATCAACCGGTTCCGTCCTTCCGCGCCTTCAACCGGGCGTCGAGCCGGTCGAGTCGGCGCAGATGATCGTCGAGGAACTTGCGGGTCTGTCCGGGCAGCTTCGGATCGGCCAGCGCCTGCTGGACGACGGATCGCTCCACGGCCGGGGACTCGCGCCGCAACATCACGCTCGCGCGCTCGGCGAGCGCCGGGTTCGGGCTCCACATCCAGCGCTTCAACGCCGGGAGCGGAACCTTGACCGCACGCATGTCGAGCACGTCCATGGCCACCAGAATCAAATCGGATGGATCTGGAGTCTTATCAGAATATCCGCCTACAGGCGTAGTTGTCACCATTTCCAGCGCGGCGCGCTGCCACCAGTCGCCGTACGCCTGCGAATGTGCGGCCGCGGCCTTGAGCAGCGTCGCGCGCGCCGACGGCAGCGCCCTGGCGTCGCGCGCGGTGCGCTCGATGCGCGCGCGGTCGCCGTCGTCCAGGCGCTCGCGCAGCTCCGGATCGAGCGCGATCTGGGCGGCGGCGAGGTCCTGCAGCGAGCGCTCGCCGCCGCGCAGGGCCTTGAGCAGCCGCTCGAGCAGCTCGTGCGATTCGCCTTCCTTTTCCTCGTCCTCGCCCTCCTCGTGCTCGAGCAGCGCGCGCACCTGCGCGGTGTCGGGGAACAGCGCCGGCTCGAGGCCGGCGTTGGTCAGCAGCACCGCGCCGTTCTCGTCGGCGACCATCGCGCCGGGCTTGCGCGGGTCGGGCTTGAGCTGGGTGTAGCCGAAGACGTAGCGCCGCCCCACCTTCGCGGAGCGCACCGGGACCGGCGACAGCACGTCGATGCGTTCGGGCACCGGGTAGCGGCCCGCGAGCACGCGTTCGCGGCGGAAGACGAACCGGCCGTTCGGCCCGATCTCGACGAGCGTGCCGACCACCAGCATGTTGACCGGCGCGTGCAGCAGCTCCAGCGGCGGCTCGATGCGTTCGGCGTGGAGCGGGACGGCGGCCACGGCGATGCCGGCGGCCGCGGCGCGGAACAGGACGCGCACAGCGGCGCGCAACAGCGGTCTCGATGGCATGGCGATCCGACCGGAAGGGGAGGCCGACGCGTCCCGGGCGGGAGCTCGGAGGGTCTTCGTAGGCTACTTCAATCCGCCCTTGGTCGGAAGCTGCACTGCGGCGAAGCCGGACGCCGCGTCCGGCGCGGCAAAAAAAAGGGCCGCGCGAGGCGGCCCTTTCGTGATCTGCCGTGTGGAGCCCGCGTCACTTCAGGCCGGCCGCCTTGCGCAGCTCGGCCGCCTTGTCGGTCTTCTCCCAGGAGAACGCGGTGAACGTGTCGCCGTTGGCCAGCTTCACGTCCTGCGGCGTACGGCCGAAGTGGCCGTAGCTCGCGGTCGCCTGGTACATCGGCTGCACCAGGTCGAGCATCTTGATGATGCCGTACGGGCGCAGGTCGAAGTGGTTGCGGATCAGCTTCTCGATCCTGTCGTCGCCGATCTTGCCGGTGCCGAACGTGGTCACCGAGATCGACGTCGGCTGCGCGACGCCGATCGCGTAGGAGACCTGCACCTCGCAGCGGTCGGCGATGCCGGCGGCGACGATGTTCTTGGCCACGTAGCGCGCCGCGTAGGCCGCCGAGCGGTCCACCTTGGACGGATCCTTGCCCGAGAACGCGCCGCCGCCGTGGCGCGCCCAGCCGCCGTAGGTGTCGACGATGATCTTGCGGCCGGTCAGGCCGCAGTCGCCGACCGGGCCGCCGATGACGAACTTGCCGGTCGGGTTGATGTGGTACTTGGTGCCCTTGTGCAGCCACTTCGCCGGCAGCACGGGCTTGAGGATGTACTCGCGCACGGCCTCGATCAGGTCCTTCTGCTTGACCGAAGGGTCGTGCTGCGTCGACAGCACGACGGCGTCGATGGCCACGGCCTTGCCGTCCTCGTAGCGCAGCGTGACCTGGCTCTTGGCGTCCGGACGCAGCCACGGCAGCGGCGAGTTCTTCTTCTTGCGCACCTTGGCCTGCTGCTCGACGAGGCGGTGCGACAGGTGGATCGCGGCCGGCATGTAGCTGTCGGTCTCGTTGGTGGCGTAGCCGAACATCAGGCCCTGGTCGCCGGCGCCCTGTTCCTCGGGATTCTTGCGGTCGACGCCCTGGTTGATGTCCGGCGACTGCTTGCCGATCAGGTTCAGCACGCCGCAGGTGGCGCCGTCGAAGCCGACGTCGGAGGAGTCGTAGCCGATGTCGAGGATGACCTTGCGCGTCAGCGCCTCCAGGTCGATCCAGGCGCTGGTGGTGACTTCGCCGGCGACGATCGCCACGCCGGTCTTGACCATCGTCTCGCAGGCCACGCGGGCGCGCTTGTCCTGCGCGAGGATCGCGTCGAGGACCGCGTCGGAGATCTGGTCGGCGACCTTGTCCGGATGGCCCTCGGAGACCGATTCGGAGGTGAAGAGGTAGGTGCTCATCGCGGCAAATATCCTTCAATACGGATGAATGGATGTAACCAAGCCGCGCATGATACATGAGAGCGCCGGCCGATGGGGGCCGGAACATAGCACGGGCGGTCCCGGGTTCAGGTGACGACGCCTTTTCGGCCTTCCTTTCGCTTTCTTAACGCAGGCGCGCAGGCGGCGGCCTTTTGCCGGCGCCCCGCTCTGTCTATAGTCGAGGACCGACCCGGTGAAGGGGGGCGCCGGGCGGTTCACAGCTGCACACAACCCCTATCCAGCCGCATCCACTTTCGAACGGGGAAATCCTTCATGTCGATCTTGAGTCGCAGTCTGCTGGCCGGCGCGATCGCCGCGGCCGGCGCCGCCGCGCCGGCGCTGGCGATGAGCCCGCAATCCAACGTGAGCGCGCTGACGCGCGGCGTCGTCGCGCCGGACGCCGGCAGCTATCGCAGCGACGGCCGCTACGCCGCCGACGGCGTGGCGATCACCCTCTCGCAACCGAACTTCACCGCGCGCCCGGCCGACGCCGAGACGATGGCGCGCGAGTTCCTCGCCCAGCGCAAGTCGCAGCTCGGCCTGGCCGCGGCCGACGCGGACTCGCTCAAGCGCACGTTCCTGCGCCCGGGCCGCCATTTCTCCGTCGTGCGCTTCGCGCAGCAGTGGCAGGGCCTGCCGGTGTACGGCAGCGACGTCGCCGTGAGCGTGCAGCCGAACGGAAAGGTCGTCTACGTGGCCAATTCGGCGGTGACCGGCCTCGCGCCGATCGCCAACGTGCAGAGCAAGACGTCCGTCGACGCGCTCGCGATCGCGCGCGGCTATCTGGGCGTGAGCGCGCTGCAGCACGAGAAGGCCGAGCGCATGGCCTATGCCGCGGACGGCTCCACGCGCATCGTCTGGCGCGTCGAGGCGGTGCCGGCGAGCGGCAGCGGGCTGCGCGGCGACTGGGAGCTGCTCGTCGACGCGCAGTCGGGCGAGGTGCTGCGCGCGGAGAACCGCGAGGTCTACGCCAACGGCACCGGCACGGTCTGGACGCCCGATCCGCTGTCGTACCAGAAGGTCGCCTACGGCACGACCGGCTACGTCGACGGCAACAACGCCGACACGCCGCAGCTCACCGGCGCGCTGGTCAGCGTGACGCTGCCGGACATCACGCAGAGCGGCGCGAACTACGTGCTGTCGGGCCCGTACGCGGTCTGCGAGGACTGGGACACGCCGCACGACGCCGGCTGCCCGTCGCAGCCGTCGACCGACTTCTCGGTGACGCGCAGCGCGATGACCTTCGACGCGGTCATGGGCTACTACCACATCTCCGCCTACCTCAAGTACCTCAACGAGACGCTCGGCGTCGACGCGATGCCGATCAACCATCCCGGCGGCGTGCACTACGACCCGCACGGCTTCGACGGCGACGACAACTCCTCGTTCACGCCCTCGACCGAGAAGCTGACGTTCGGCCAGGGCGGCGTCGACGACGCCCAGGACGCCGACGTGCTGATCCACGAACTCGGCCACGGCATCCACCACTTCATCACCGGCGGCCACCTGTCGCAGGTCGAAGGCCTCTCGGAAGGCTTCGGCGACTACACCGGCGGCGCCTGGAGCCGCGACTACCCGAACCAGTGGACGCCGAGCGATCCGGCCTACAACTGGATCTACAGCTGGGACGGCCACAATCCGTTCTGGTCCGGGCGCGTGCTGAACTACCAGCTCACGCGCACCTACGCGCAGGCGCGCACGCAGCCGATCCACACCGCCGGCCAGTACTGGTCGTCGTGCAACCTGGTGGCGCGCGGCCTGCTCGGCGGCCAGGTGTTCGACAAGGCGTACTTCAGCGGCATGTCGATGACCGGCGGCAGCACGAACCAGAAGGACGCGGCGCAGGCGGTCATCAACGCGGCGGCCTCGCTGGGCTATTCGCAGGCGCAGATCGACCAGATCGGCGTCGCGTACAACTCCGGCAACACCGGCGGCAACACCGGCTGCACCTACGCCGTCACCGTGCCGACCACGGGCGGCAGCCCGGCGATCGCGGTCGATCCGACCTCGCTGACGGCCTCGGCCGAGACCGGCGCGTCGACGGACGCTTCGCTTTCGATCGGCAACACCGGCAATGCGGACCTGACCTGGACGATCGACACGTCCGACGACGCCAGCTGCGCCACCCCGGCGACCACGCCGTGGATCTCGTTCGCGCCGGCCTCCGGCACGGTCGCCGGCGGCGCCGCCGACGCCGCGGTCGCGGTCACGCTCGACGCGGCCGCATTGGCGCCGGGCGCGTACTCCACGAACGTCTGCGTGCACAGCAACGATCCGGACCACGCCGTCGTCGCCGTGCCGGTGACGTTCACCGTCACCGAGGTCGACCGCATCTTCGCCGACGGCTTCGAGGGCACGGCGGGCGTCTGCGAGCCGCAGCAGCTGTTCGCCGATCCGAGCTTCGAGGCCACCGATCCGTCGACCAGCATGAATCCGAACTGGACCGTCGACGAGTCGATCGCCGGCTCGCCGCTGTGCGACGCCTCCTGCGACCAGGACAGCACGATCGTCGCGCACACCGGCGACTGGTTCGTCTGGTTCGGCGGCTACCAGGAGGAGAACACGGCGTTCGTCAGCCAGAGCGTGACGTTCCCGAGCGGCCAGCCGCGCTGGCTGAACTACTGGATGATCAACCAGATCGCCGGCGATCCGGCCGCGTCGCTGACGATCAGCATCGACGGCACGAACGTGGCCACGGTGACGCCGTCGAGCGGCGAGGCGGACTACACGGTGCACTCGCTGGGAATCCCGGCGCAATACCTCGACGGTCAGTCGCATGCCGTCAGGTTCGACTGGTCCTCGCCGGCGGTGAACAACGAGAACGCCAGCGCGATCATCGACGACGTCACGCTCGACTGCACGGTGCCGCGGCCGGGCCTCGCGCCGCCGGCGCGGCCGGGCACGGTGACGCTCAAGCGCATGCGCTGAGCGCGGTCGATCCCGTGTTCCGCAGGGGGCCTCGCAGGAGGCCCCTTTTTTTTGCCCGGGCGTTTCGTCGCGCCCGGCCGGAGCGGCTAGTCGTTCCAGGCGTTCAGGTGCGGGCCGAACGCATCGCGCTGGCGATTGACCACGCAGAAGCGGTGGCCGGTCGGCGCCTCCATGACCCACCAGCGGTGGCGGAACTCGATGCGGCGGGCGCCGAGCGCCTCCAGCCGCGCGACCTCGGCGTCGAGGTCGTCGGTCTCGATGTCCAGGTGCACGCGCGACTCGTGGCCGACCTTCTGCAGCAGGATCAGCGGCTCGTCGGCGGCGGTCTCGAGCTCGGCGTACCTGCCGTCGCCGTCCTGGTCGACGTTGGCGATCTTCTTGCCGAGCGCGCGGCTCCAGAACTCCGCCGCCGGCGCGAGATCGTCGACCTTGCAGTCGATGACGAGATTGCTGAGACGACTGTGATGGGACATGGCAGCCTCCTGGGTCGACGCATGGAGCCGGCCCGGTGCGCGCGCCAGGCGCGAACCGGGCGGCAGGGGTCACTGCGCCAGCGCGAGGTCGTCGAGCATCGCCTTGAGGAAGCGCGCGGCCTCGCCGCCGGTGGCGGCGCGATGGTCGAACGTCAGCGACAGCGGGATCACGCGGTGCGATTCGAAGCCGCCCATGACCGGCGTCATCTGGTGGCGGCCCTTGCCCGCCGCGACGATCGCGACGCACGGCGGCACCACGACCGGGGTGGCGTAGCGTCCGGCGAACACGCCGAAGTTCGACAGCGAGATCGTGTAGCCGGCCAGCTCGGACGGCGCGATCGTGCGCGACTCGACCTCGCTGCGCAGGCGGTTGACGGCGGCGCGCAGGCCGGCGGCGTCCAGCCGGTCGGCGTTGCGCAGCGCAGGCACGAACAGGCCGTCCTCGGTGTCGACGGCGATGCCGAGGTCGACGTGCGGATGCAGGGTGCGCGTGAGGTTCTCGCCGTCGAACCAGGCGTTCAGCGCCGGCACCGCCTTGCAGGCGCGCACGATCGCGCGGATCAGGCGCACCGTGATGTCGTTGCCGGGCTGCCAGGCGTGGATGTCGGCGTCGTCGCTGAGCGTCGTCGGCACGACCGCGGCGTGCGCCGCGGCCATCACGCGCGCCATGTTGCGGCGCACGCCCTTGAGCTGCTCCGGCTGGCCGCTCGCGGCGACGCCGGGCGGCGTCGTGCGCATCGGCCGCCCGGCCGCGGAGACCGTGGTGCGCACGGGGGCGGCGGCCGGCGCCGGCGGCGGCGCAGCGGCGGGCGCGGCCTGGGCGGCCTGCGCCGGGGTGGCGCCGACGCGCGCGGTACCCGCGGCGGCGGCGTCCTTGACGTCCTTCAGCGTGACCACGCCGCCGGCGCCGCTGGGCGCGACGCGCGCGAGGTCGACGCCGAGCTTCTTCGCCAGCGCGCGCACGGCCGGCACGGCTTTCACGCCACCGATGCTCGTGACCTGCTCGGCATGGACGTGGTCGCTGGTCTGCATCGCGCCGACGACGGTGCCTTCGTCGGCGCGCGCGCCGCCGCCCTCGCCGGCGGCGGCGATCTGGCCGCCCTCGTCCGAGGCGATGACGCCCTTGCCGTTCGGGGCCTCGGCGCCGGCGCCCTTGGGCGCCGCCGGCGCCTTCGCCGGCGCGGCGTGATGGTGCCCGGTGGTCTCCGCCTCGGCGCGCTGCGGCAGCGACGGGTCAATCTCGAATTCGGCCAGCGCGGCGCCGGTCGCGATGACGTCGCCGGCGCCGCCGTGCACCTTGACGAGCTTGCCCGAGTACGGCGAGGGCACCTCGACGACCGCCTTCGCGGTCTCCATCGAGACCAGCGGCTCGTCGAGCTTCACCGTGCCGCCTTCCTTGACGATCCATTCGACGATCGTCGCGTCGGGCAGGCCCTCGCCGAGGTCGGGGAGGTGGAATGTCTTGATGTCAGCCATGGGTCTTGTCCGGGAATCGGGAATGGAGAATCGGGAATCGGAAAACGGGGGGCCGGGACAGGACCGTCGCTTTCGACGCTTCCCGATTCGCCATCCCCGGTTCCGGCGGCGAGCCTCAGCTCGCCGCCAGCGTGCGCTTGGCCGCGGCGACGATCTTGTCGACGCCCGGCAGGTATTTCATCTCCAGGCGGTACAGCGGGATGTGCGTGTCGTAGCCGGTGACGCGCTCGACCGGGGCGACCAGGTCGTAGATCGCCTCGTCGGCGAGCCGCGCGGCGATCTCCGCGCCGAAGCCGGCCGTGCGCGGCGCCTCGTGCACGATGACGCAGCGGCCGGTCTTCCTGACCGATTCGTGGATCGTGTCGAAGTCGAGCGGCGTCAGCGTCGCGACGTCGATGACCTCGGCGCTGATGCCCTCGCTCGCGAGCGCGTCGGCGGCTTCCAGCGTCTCCTTGACCTGGGCGCCCCAGGTGACCAGCGTGACGTCGCTGCCGTCGCGCAGCACGAAGCAGACGTCCAGCGGCAGCGCCTCGCCGTCGTCCGGCACTTCTTCCTTGTACTGGCGGTAGATGCGCTTGGGCTCGAAGAACACCACCGGATCCGGGTCGCGGATCGCCGCGAGCAGCAGCCCGTAGGCGCGGCCCGGCGACGACGGCAGCACGACGCGCAAGCCGGGCACGTTGGTGAACAGGTGCTCGTTCGCCTCGGAATGGTGCTCCGGCGCGCGGATGCCGCCGCCCCAGGGCGCGCGGAACACCGCAGGGCAGCTCAGGCGGCCGCGCGTGCGCGTGCGCAGCCGCGCCGCGTGGCAGGCGATGTGCTCCATCATCGGGTAGATGAAGCCTTCGAACTGCGCCTCGGCCACCGGCTTCATGCCCTGCGCGGCCAGGCCGACCGTCAGGCCGGCGATGGTGGTCTCGTCCAGCGGCGTGTCGATGACGCGCTCGGCGCCGAACGCCTGCTGCAGGCCCTGCGTCGCGCGGAACACGCCGCCGTTGACGCCGACGTCCTCGCCGAGCACGACCACGCTGGGGTCGTGCTTCATCTCGTAGGCGAGCGCCTGGGTGACGGCTTCGATGAGAGTGATCTGTGCCATGGAATACCTGTCGTTCCTCGTCGCGGTCCGTGCCGTGCCGCTCAGTGCTTTCGCTCGGCTGCGAGCGCCGCCGCGCGCTGCGCGGCGAGGTCGGCCGGCAGCTCGGCGAAGGTGTAGTCGAACATCGCCTCGACCGGCTGCGCCTTGGTCTCGAGATAGGCGTTGACCTCGGCGTCCACGCGCGCGGCGCAGTCGGCCTTCCAGTCCTCCTCCTCCTTCTCGGTCCAGGCGTTGAGCGAGGTCAGGTAGGCCTTCATGCGCTTGAGCGGCTCGCGCTGCCAGGCGGCCTTGACCTCGTCGTCCGGGCGGTAGCGGCGCGCGTCGTCGGCGGTGGTGTGGTCGGACAGGCGGTAGGTCACCGCCTCGATGACCATGCCGCCGTGGCCGTGGCGCGCGCGCTTGACCGCGTGGTCCATGGCCGCGCGCATCGCGATCAGGTCGTTGCCGTCGACCTGCAGGCATTCCAGGCCCGCCGCGATGCCCTTCTGCGCCAGGGTCTTGGCGCCGGTCTGCAGCTTGCGCGGCACCGAGATCGCCCACTGGTTGTTGACGATGACCGCCACCAGCGGCAGCTGCATCGCGCCGGCGACGTTGATCGCGCCGTAGAAGTCGGCCTTCGACGAGCCGCCGTCGCCGACCACGGTGACCGCCACGCGCGGCTCCTTGCGCACCTTGAACGCGAGCGCGGCGCCGGCGGCGTGCAGGCACTGCGTGGCGATCGGCACGCACCAGGGGAAGTCGTGCGCGGGGCCGGAGAAGTCGCTGCCGCGCTCGTCGCCGCCCCAGTACAGCAGCACCTCGCGCGGCTTCACGCCGCGGTAGAACTGCGCGCCGTACTCGCGGTACATCGGCGCGAACACGTCGTCCTCCTGCATCGCGCTGCCGATCGCGACGTGCGCGGCCTCGTGGCCTAGGCAGGAGGCGTAGGTGCCGAGCTTGCCGGTGCGCTGCAGCGCCACGGCCTTGGCGTCGAACACGCGCACGTACAGCATCAGCTTGTACAGCTCGACGAGCTGGCGGATGTCGCGTGCGATCGCGGGCAGGTCGTCGCGGACGAGCTTGCCGTCCTGGTCGAGGTATTGCAGGAATTCGATTTCGAAAGTGGCGGCGATGGACAAGAAAGCCTCCATGGCGGCGGCGCGCTCGCGCGCGGACGCCTGTCGGGTCGGGGCGGGCCGGACGCGCCGGGGCGGCGGTCGATGCCGGTGGCCGGTGGATGTCGAGGAGCAGAACAATATGCAGGACGGCCATGGGTTCGCAAGGCGGGATGCAACATCCGCGGGCCCCGCGCGGGTAAACTGCCAGGCTCTCCGGTGCGTGACCGCGTGATGAACGAAACCCACAACCTGCGCCCGCTCGAGCAGGGCATCGAGGTCGACCTGCGCGACCGCACGACGTACGGCGGCTACCTGCAGCTGGCCACGCTGCTGTCGGCGCAGAAGCCGCTCAGCGATCCGCCGCTGCACGACGAGATGCTGTTCATCGTCCAGCACCAGGTGGCCGAGCTGTGGATGAAGCTCATGATCCACGAGCTCGAGGCCGCGATCGCGCACCTGCGCCGGGACGACACCGACACGACGCTGAAGATTCTCTCGCGCGTCAAGCAGGTGCAGCGCCAGCTGTTCGAGCAGTGGGCGGTGCTGGAGACGCTGACGCCGACGGAGTACATGCAGTTCCGCCCGGTACTCGGGCCTTCGTCCGGCTTCCAGTCGCTGCAGTACCGGACGATCGAGTTCCTGCTCGGCAACAAGAACGCCGGCATGCTGAAGGTGTTCGACCACGACCCGGCCGCGCAGGCCGAGCTGCGCCGCGCGCTGGAGACGCCGAGCCTGTACGACGAGTTCCTGCGCTACCTCGCGCGGCGCGGCCACGCGGTCCCGGCGGCCTGCCTGGAGCGCGACGTGACCAAGCCGCACGAGCGCACGCCGGCGCTGGTGCCCGTACTCAAGCGTATCTACGAGAACACCCGGGCGTTCTGGCCCGAATACCACCTGTGCGAGCAGCTCGTCGACGTCGAGGAGAGCTTCCAGCTCTGGCGTTTCCGCCACATGAAGACCGTGGAGCGGATCATCGGCCACCGCCGCGGCACCGGCGGCTCGTCGGGCGTCTCGTTCCTGAAGAAGGCGCTGGACCTCACGTTCTTCCCCGAGCTGATCGACGTGCGCACCGAGATCGGCGCGTGACGGCTTATTGCGCTGCGGTTTGACGCCGCCGCCGGCAGCGGTTACACGTTCGAAAATCCGTCCGCCTCGAGGGGAATCCATGTCCGCCACCCATGCCGCCGCGCCGGCCGCCCCGGCGCAGCCGAACTTTCCGCAGACGCTGGGCCATCCGCGCCCGCTGTGGATGCTGTTCATGACCGAGTTCTGGGAACGCTTCGCGTTCTACGGCATCCGCTGGGCGCTGACGCTGTACATCGTCGCGCAGTTCTACGCCGGCGCCGGCGCCGGCGAGGCCCCGGCGAACAAGCTTTACGGCGCCTACCTCGCGCTGATCTACGCCGCCGCGCTGTACGGCGGCTACGTCGCCGACCGGCTGATCGGCTACCAGCGCTCGATCCTGATCGGCGCGGCGATCATGTCGGCCGGCCTGTTCCTGATCGCGATCCCGAACGAACAGGTGTTCCGCATCGGCCTGGCCACGATCATCGCCGGCAACGGCCTGTTCAAGCCGAACATCTCGGCGATGGTCGGCAGGCTCTACGGCCTGGACGATCCGCGCCGCGACTCGGGCTTCACGATCTTCTACATGGGCATCAACGCCGGCGCGTTCTTCGCGCCGCTGCTCACCGGCTGGTTCGCCGAGCGGCTGTTCGCGAGCCCGGACATGCCGGCCTACAAGTTCGTGTTCATCGCCTCCGGCGTGGGCATGCTGGTCAGCCTGGCCTGGTTCTGGATCGGCCGCCGCCAGCTCGGCGACATCGGCCGCCCGCCCGAGGGCGGCGAGAGCCACGCCCGCGCGCTGTGGGTGGCGCTGGGCACGCTGCTGGTGGTGCCGGTCGCGTTCCTGCTGCTCTCGATCGACGCGAACATCCTGGCCTGGATCCTCGGCGCGCTGTTCGTCGCGCTGTGCGCGATGATCCTGACCGAAGGCGCGCGCGAAGGCGCAATCCAGCGCGACCGCGCGATCGCGATGCTGGTCATCTTCGTGTTCAACGTGCTGTTCTGGATGTTCTTCGAGCAGGCCGGCAGCTCGTTCAACTTCCTGGCCCAGAACATCGTCGACCGCGGCTTCGGCGACTGGACGTTCCCGGTCGGCTGGTTCCAGTCGGTCAACCCGATCGCGATCCTCGCGCTGGGGCCGGTCTTCGCCTGGCTCTGGCCGGCGCTGGGCAAGGCCAATCCGTCGATTCCGCGCAAGTTCGGCCTCGGCCTGATGGGCAACGGCCTGGCCTTCCTGCTGCTGATGTACGCGCTGTCCAGCCTGGTCGACGCCAACGGCAAGATCCCGTTCTGGACGCTGTTCATGGTCTACGTGATCCAGACCGCCGGCGAGCTCTGCCTGTCGCCGATCGGCCTGTCGATGGTGACCAAGCTCGCGCCGGTGCGCCTGGTCGGCTTCGGCATGGGCGGCTGGTTCCTGTCGACCGCGATCGGCAACAACCTTTCCGGCATCTTCGCCGGCGTCGTCAGCGGCGAGAGCGGCATGACCGTGGAATCGGCGCACGCCGGCTACACGTTCGGCTTCTGGGCGCTGGTCGGCTCGGGGGCGCTGCTGTTCCTGATCGGCCCGCTGATCAACCGCCTGATGCATGGGGTGCGGTAAAGGCTGGGAATCGGGAGTCGGGAGTCGGGAATCGGGAGTCGGGAATCGGGAGTCGGGAATCGGGAGTCGGGAATCGGGAGTCGGGAATCGGGAGTCGGGAATCGAAGAGCGGGCCGCTTTTGCGATTCCCGATTCTCCATTCCCGATTCCCGGCTCCTCACACCGGCGCCAGCTTGTCGAGGATGCGCTCCAGCGCGGCCTGCTCGTCGGGGTCGAGCCGGGCGAGCAGCGCGCGCTCGTACTCGCGCGCCCGCGGCGCGACGGTGTCGTGGATCTTCCATCCGGCGGCGGTCAGGCGCAGCACCGAGCGGCGGCGGTCGCCGTCGTGCATGCGCCGGGCGACGCGCTTGGCCGCGACCAGGCGCGCCAGCGCGCGGCTGACCGCGACCTTGTCCATTTCGGTGTACGTGGACACCTCGCGCGCGGACAGGCCCTCGCCGTCGAAGCGCGCCAGCACGGCCATGACGCGCCATTCCGTCATCGTCAGGTCGAAGCGGTCCTGGTACTCGCGCGCGATCGCCTGGCTGACCCGGTTCGACAGGATCGACAGGCGGTAGGGCAGGAAGCGTTCGAGCTCGAGCGGCAGGTGGTCGGCCATGCGGCGGTGCGCCTTGCAAATGGTTTCAGCTGAAACTACATTTTCGACATCGTACACGACCGCCGCGCAAGGCGGCCGCCCGGCAGCCCCCCTCGAGGGCACCCCTTCAGCGCAGCGCCCGGAGAAACGCCATGAACGCCAAGCCCAACCTCGGCATGCAGGTCACCACGTTCGAAAACCCGATGGGCATCGACGGCTTCGAGTTCGTCGAATTCGCGATGCCGGCCGGCCGCGCCGCCGAGCTGCACGCGCTGCTGCGCCGCATGGGCTTCACCGCGGTGCTGAAGCACGTGTCGCGTCCGATCACAGTCTATCGCCAGAACGACGTGAACTTCCTCGTCAACGAGGATCCCGATTCGTTCGCCGCGGACTTCGCCGCCCAGCACGGCCCGTGCGCCTGCGGCTTCGCGATCCGCTTCAAGAAGCCGGCGCGCGAGGTCTACGACGCCGTGCTCGCCAACGGCGGCGAGGCGGTCGGCGGCAAGGAGGCGAGCAAGGCCGTGAACGCCCCGGTCGTCAAGGGCATCGGCGACTGCATGCTGTACCTCGTCGACCGCTACGGCGACGCCGGCTCGATCTACGACGGCGACTACGTGCCGGTCGAGGGCGCCGACCAGAACCCCAAGGGCTTCGGCCTCACGTTCATCGACCATCTGACGCACAACCTGTACTTCGGCAACATGCAGAAGTGGTCGGACTACTACGAGCGCCTGTTCAACTTCCGCGAGATCCGCTACTTCGACATCAAGGGCATGAAGACCGGCCTGGTGTCGAAGGCGATGACTGCGCCGGACGGCATCGTGCGCATCCCGCTGAACGAGTCGAGCGATCCGAAGTCGCAGATCAACGAGTACCTGGACGCCTACCACGGCGAGGGCATCCAGCACATCGCCTGCTTCACCGACGACATCTACACGACGGTGGAGAAGATGCGCGAGGCCGGCGTCGAGTTCCTCGACACGCCCGACACGTACTTCGAGGTCATCGACGTGCGCGTGCCGAACCACGGCGAGGACGTGCCGCGCCTGGCGCGCAACAAGATCCTGATCGACGCCGATCCGGAAACCAAGCAGCGCAAGCTGCTGCAGATCTTCACGCAGAACTGCATCGGGCCGATCTTCTTCGAGATCATCCAGCGCAAGGGCAACGAGGGCTTCGGCGAGGGCAACTTCCAGGCCCTGTTCGAGAGCATCGAGCGCGACCAGATGAAGCGCGGCGTGCTCTGAACGCAGAAGCGGCGGCTGCGGCCGCCGCTCTCGGCGATAATGCTCCTCGGGGCCGGCGCAGCCGGCGGCGGAACGGCGATGCAGGCGGCGACATGACGAGCGCAAACGCAGGTTATCAATCCGGCTTCGGCAACGAATTCGCGACCGAGGCGCTGGCCGGCGTGCTGCCCGAAGGGCGCAACTCGCCGCAGCACGTCGCCCACGGGCTCTACGCCGAGCAGCTTTCCGGCACCGCGTTCACCGCGCCGCGGCACGCGAACCGGCGCAGCTGGCTGTACCGCATCCGCCCGGCCGCGGTGCACGGCCCGTTCGCGCCGCGCGCGCACGCGCGCTTCCACAACCGCTTCGACGAGGTGCCCGCCTCGCCGAACCAGCTGCGCTGGGACCCGTTCCCGCTGCCGGTCGAGCCGACGGATTTCGTCGACGGCCTGTTCACGGTGGCCGGCAACGGCGGCGCCGCGCTGCAGCAGGGCTGCGGCATCCACCTGTACGCCGCCAACCGCTCGATGCAGGGGCGCTATTTCTACGACGCCGACGCCGAGCTGCTGGTCGTTCCGCAGCAGGGCCGGCTGCGCATCGCCACCGAGCTCGGCGTGCTGGAGGTCGAGCCGCAGGAGATCGCGCTGATCCCGCGCGGCGTGCGCTTCCGCGTCGACCTGCCCGACGGCGCCGCGCGCGGCTACGTCGCCGAGAACTTCGGCGCGCTGCTGCGCCTGCCCGAGCTCGGCCCGATCGGCTCGAACGGCCTGGCCAATGCGCGCGACTTCCTCACGCCGGTGGCGGCGTACGAGGACGTCGAAGGCGAGTTCGAGCTGATCGCCAAGTTCCAGGGCGGGCTGTGGTCGGCGCCGATCGACCACTCGCCGCTCGACGTGGTCGGCTGGCACGGCAACTACGCGCCGTGCAAGTACGACCTGCGCCGCTTCAACACGATCGGATCGATCAGCTACGACCATCCCGACCCGTCGATCTTCACCGTGCTGACCTCGCCGAGCGACACGCCCGGCACGGCGAACATGGACTTCGTGATCTTCCCGCCGCGCTGGCTCGTCGCCGAGGACACGTTCCGCCCGCCGTGGTTCCACCGCAACGTCGCCAGCGAGTTCATGGGCCTGGTGCACGGCGCCTACGACGCCAAGCAGGGCGGCTTCGTGCCGGGCGGCGCCAGCCTGCACAACTGCATGAGCGGCCACGGGCCGGACGCGGCCAGCTTCGACAAGGCCAGCGCCGCGGACACCACGAAGCCGGACCACATCGTCGACACGATGGCGTTCATGTTCGAGACGCGCGCGGTGATCCATCCGACCCGGCAGGCGCTGGACGCGCCGCAGCGGCAGGTCGACTACCAGGACTGCTGGCGCGGCCTCAGGAAGCGCTTCGCGCGCTGACGCCGTGCAGCCCGCGCCGCCGCCGAGGCGGCGCCGAATTGAACCCGCATGAAGGACATCCGATGAAGCTCGGTTCTCTGAAGGAAGGCGGCCGCGACGGCACGCTGATCGTCGTCAGCCGCAACCTGCAGCGCGCGGTGCGCGCCGGCGCGGTCGCGCCGACGCTGCAGGCGGCACTGGACGACTGGTCGAATGCGGCGCCGCGTCTGAACGCGCTGGCGCAGGCGCTGGAGCAGGGGCGCGCCGAGGGGGCGTTCGACCTCGACGCCGCCGCGCTCGCCGCGCCGCTGCCGCGCGCCTACGAATTCGTCGACGGTTCGGCCTATCTCCCGCACGTCGCGCGCGTGCGCCGCGCGCGCGGCGCCGAGGTGCCGGAGACGTTCTACACCGATCCGCTGATGTACCAGGCGACCAGCGCCGGCTTCTACGGCCCGCGCGATCCGATCCTGGCCGCGAGCGAGGACTGGGGCATCGATCTCGAGGCCGAGGTCGTGGTCGTCACCGACGACGTGCCGATGGGCGTGTCGCCGGCCACGGCCGCGCGGCACATCCAGCTGGTCGGCCTGGTCAACGACGTCAGCCTGCGCAACCTGATTCCGGTCGAACTCGCCAAGGGCTTCGGCTTCCTGCAGTCCAAGCCGCGCTCGGCGCTGTCGCCGGTGTTCGTCACGCCCGACGAGCTCGGCGAGGCCTGGCGCGACGAGAAGCTGCACCTGCCGATGCGTACCTGGATCAACGGCCGCCGGTTCGGCGAGGCCGAGGCCGGCGTCGACATGCAGTTCAGCTTCGCCGAGCTGGTCGCGCACGCGGCCAAGACGCGCCCGCTCGCCGCCGGCACGATCGTCGGTTCCGGCACGATCGCCAACGAGGACACCGCCAAGGGCGCCTCGTGCCTGGCCGAGCAGCGCACGGTGGAAACGCTGCGCGACGGCAAGCCGTCCACGCCGTTCCTGAAGTTCGGCGACGTGGTGCGCATCGAGATCACGGACGCCGCCGGCAGCAGCCTGTTCGGTGCGATCGAGCAGGTCGTGACGCACCAGGCGCCGCACGGCTGAGGACGGCGCCGATGCCGAACGCGGACGATCCGGTCCTGTACGACTACTGGCGCTCCAGCGCCTGCTATCGCGTGCGCATCGCGCTGAACCTCAAGGGGCAGCGCTACGTGCAAAAGCCGGTGCACCTCGTGCGCGACGGCGGCGAGCAGCACAGCGCGGAGCATCGTGCGCGCAATCCGCAGGAAGCCGTGCCGGTCCTCGTCGACCGCGGACGCACGATCACGCAGTCGCTGGCGATCATCGAATACCTCGAGGAGACCCGCGGCGGCGACGCGCCGCGGCTGCTGCCGGCCGATCCCGCGGCGCGCGCCCGCGTGCGCGCGCTCGCGCTGGCGGTCGCCTGCGACGTCCATCCGTTGAACAACCTGCGCGTCATGCAGCAGCTCGAGCGCGCGTTCGGCGCCGCGCAGGCGGACCGCGAGCGCTGGACGCGCCATTGGATCGACGAGGGCTTCCGCGCGCTCGAGACGATGCTGGCCTCGGGCCCGGACACCGGCGCGTACTGCCACGGCGATGTGCCGACGCTCGCCGACGCCTGCCTGATCCCGCAGGTGTACAACGCGAACCGCTTCGGCGTGTCGCTGGAGGCCTATCCGACGATCCGCCGCATCAACGAGCGCTGCCTCGCCCATCCGGCGTTCGACGCGGCGCGACCGGAGAACCAGCCCGACGCGGCGTGAGGGCCGCCGTGCGCGCGGCGGCCAAGTGCGGAGCGGCGGCTCGCCGCTAGCCGGCGATGTAGCGCTGCAACTGTTCGATCTGCGCGCCCTGTTCGCTGATGACGGCCTTGACCAGGTCGCCGATCGAGACGACGCCGACGACCTTGCCGCCCTCGACGACCGGCAGATGGCGCACGCGGCTGTCGGTGCACAGGCGCATGCAGGTGTCCACGGAGTCCTCCGGCGCGACCGTGAGCACGGGCGCGGTCATGATGTCCTGGACCGGGATGCTGCTGGACGAATGGCCGCGCAGGATGACCTTGCGCGCGTAGTCGCGTTCCGAAACGATGCCGACCAGCTCCTCGCCGCGCATGACCAGCAGCGCGCCGACGTGGCGCTCGGCCATCGTGCGGATCGCGGCGATGACCGGCTCGTCCGGTCCGACGGTGTAGATCTGCCGGCCTTTTTCCGCGAGGAGATGCTTGACCTGGAGCATGGGCGCCTCCGAGCGACGCGGCGTCGCTGCCGCACGGCGAGTCTAGCGCCGCCGCGGGGGCGGCGCTCGTCGCCGCGCAGCATGGCCGGCGCGGCGTCGCGCCCGTGCGGCGCGCGCAGGCGCGCCGTGCACGCTCAGAGCGGGCAGTCGAAGCCGTCGGCGAACATCACCGGGATCAGCGCGAGCGTGGCGTCCGCGGCGTCGTTCGACGCATCCGGATCGGGCGTGTCCGCGCTCACCGAGGCGGAGAGCGTGGCCGGCGCTGGACCTGCGTAGGCGTGCGCGACGCAGGCACGCGTCCTCACGGTCTTCGTCCCGCCGGGAGCGAGGCTGGCGAACGTGCACGGGTAGGCGCCGCTGCAGTCGCCGGCATTGCCGGCGAAGCTCATGCCGGCCGGCAGCGCGCTGTCCAGGCGTACGCCGGTCGCGGCGGCGGGGCCGTGGTTGGTGATCGTGACGGTGTAGGCGAGCTCGAATCCGGGTTCGAACGCCGCGGGCGCCTCGACGGCGACGGCGAGGTCCGCGCCGTCGCCGGTCTGCCCGGTCGGCAGCGGCCAGGCCCAGACGCCGCGCGAGCGCGTGAACGCTGCCAGCGTCGTGAAGCCGCGATCGATGCTGAAGCTCCAGATCATCACGTGCGGCAGGCCGGCGAAGCGCTGCCAGAGCGGTGCCGCCGCCGTGATGTCGTCGGTGTAGTACAGGCCCCAGTCCGTGCCGACGAAGACCTGCTGCGGGATGTGCGGATTGACGATGATCGCGTTGGCCGGGATGTCCGGCAGGTTGCCGCTCTTGTCCGCCCAGGTGAAGCTCGCGCACTGCGCCGTGCAGGTGACCTGGAACACGTGGCCCGGCCGTGCCGGCTGCGACAGCGTGTTCGCGCCGAAGCCGCCGACCGCGGCGTAGCCGACGAGCGGATCGGTCGGGTCGGTGGCCACGTCCTGGATCGGCCGGTTCGGCAGCACGGCGTTGCCGCCGGTGACGTCGACGGCGGTGGCCGCGCCGCTGCCGCCGAGGCCGAACACGTACTGGACGTTGCCGTCGTTGGTGCCGACGATCGCGATCGCCGGATCGCTGACCGCGTAATGGAGGTTGTTGATGTAGGAGCGGTTGTCGCCGCCGAGAACCAGCGCGTTCTTGGTCAGGTTGCCGGTCTTGGCGGCCCAGCCGCTGCCGTTGACGCCGCCGGTCGTCGTCTCCCAGACGCGATTCGATCCGGCGATCAGGTGCGTGCAGCCCTGCGCGCTGGTGCAGCCGCTGCCGGGCACGTCGAGCGCGCCGTAGCGGTAGATCTCGTACGGAAAGATGAAGCTCAGCGTGTCGCCGAACCAGTTGCCGGAGGCGGAGGCATCCGCCGGGCCCGGGCCGCTCGTGCTGACCACGACGTCGCCGTTCTGGCTGGAGTGGTACCAGCGCTGGCCCAGCACCGGCTCGATGCGCGAGACGATGCCGTCGCCGCCGTAGGTGGCGTTCCACGTCGCCGCGGCGGGTGTGCCGGAATAGACGACCGAGGCGCTGCCGTTGTCCTGGAAGCCGGCGGCGGCGCCGGCGCTGGCCGAGGTGGCGAAGTTCGCGGTGAGGTCGCCGTGGTAGACCTCGATCGTCGGCAGCGTGTCGTTGAGCGCGGTCCAGTTCGCGTTCCAGGAGCCCGATGCGGTGAGCGCGTTGTCGAGATAGTAGACGCCGCCGTCGTTGCCGTTCAGCACGCGATTGGCGTCGCCGCCGACGATCGCGCGCGCGTGATTGTCCGGGTGCACCGGGCCGCCGCCGTAGGAATCGGTGAGGTTGACGTACGTCGCGCCGCCGTCGGTCGAGCGGTACAGATCGACCGTGCTGACGAACAGCACGTCGGGGTCCGTCGGCGAGACGGTCAGGCCGGCGTCGTACCACATCTGCGAGCCGGGATCGCCGGGCTTGCCGGTCTGCGTCCAGGCGTCGCCGCCGTTCGTCGTCTTCCAGATGCCGAGGATGCCGCGCGTGGAGACGTCGGAGAACATCGCGTACAGCGTCGACGGATCGCTCGGCGCGACGGCGAGCTCGAGCCGGCCGCGCGAGGTGTTCGGCACGCCGTTGCCGGTGCCGGCCGGGAAGCCCGTCGCCAGCAGCGTCCAGTCGGACGCGGCGGGACACCCGCTGGCCGGCATCGCCGCGCGGTAGACGCCGTTGGCGCCGTTGTTGGCGAGGTCCGGCTGCACCGGCGTCGGCAGGCCGCGCGTGCCGATGCCCGCGTAGAGGATCGTGCTGCCGCCGCGATCGACCGCGAGCAGGGCGGTCGTGTCCTGCCGCTGCGCGTTCGGGCCGGTGGCGAACGCGTTCGTGTAGCAGGGGCCGGTCCAACTGACGCCGGCGTCGTAGGAGAAGTACAGGCCGGTCTTGGCGCCGACGATCACGCGGTTCGAGTCGTTCGGGTCGACCACGACCTTGCCGATCGACTGGTACTGCGGATAGCCGCCGGCCGAAGGACCGTACAGCGGGTTGAACGTCTCGGCGCCGAGCAGCGTCCAGGTCTCGCCCCGGTCGGTGCTCTTGAGGATGCCGGCGGCGCCGAACGAGAACGAGCCGTAGCGCAGGTCGCCGGTGCCGGCATAGAGCACGTCGTGGTTGCGCGGGTCCATCGTGATGTCGCCGATCGCCATGCTGGCGATCTCGGGGAAGTCGGTCTTGACCTGCCACGTGGTCGCCGCCGAGCAGCAGTTGGTCGTCTTCCAGACGCCGCCGCCGTCGGAGCCGAGCCAGGCGACCGACGGATCGTCCGGATCGCTGAGGATGACGTTGGTGCGCCCGGCGTTGCTGCCGATGCCGAAGCCTTCGCCGGCGAGCGGCTTCGGGCCGAGCAGGGTGAACGCGTCGGGATCGAGTCCCGCGGCGGCGCCTGCCGCGCGACGGGCCTTGCTGCCGGCCGGCACCGCCGAGGCGATGGCGCGGTCCTGCCGCGCCGCCGCGAGCAGCCAGGCCGGCTCGAAGTGCATCCGCCGCGGATCGCCGGCGTAGCCCAAGCGGATCGCCCAGTAGTCGCCGTCCACCGGCGGCCGTCCGCGCTCGCGCTCCTCCGCTTCGCCGCGCTCGCGCAGCGGCCGGTCGCGATCGGCGACATGCCAGACGACGCTGCCGGCGGCCAGTACGGCACCGGCAGCGGCCAGGGACCACGCAATCCGCTTCGCCATCGATTGTTCCCGGATTCTGGAGGGATGGGCGCTCCGCCCTCCGGCGGAATCGTACCGCGGAAACGCGTCGGCGCCGCGCGGCTGGAGCCCTGGACGTTTGTCGCCGTTCGTCCAGTCCGCAGGACGAATGCGGTATTCCGTACGAGCGGCTCGCGCCGCGCGGCGATTCGTCCGGCCGCGCGCGCGAGCGCGTCAGCGCCGCGACGGGCGGTATTCGTCGATCAGATACAGCGGGCGCTGCTTGGCTTCGACGTAGAGGCGGCCCAGGTATTCGCCGATGACGCCGAGCGCCATCAGCTGCACGCCGCCGAGGAACAGCACCACGACCATCAGCGACGGATAGCCGCGCACCGGATCGCCGAACCAGAGCGCCTTGCCGAGCACCCACAGGCCGAACACGAACGCGAACGCCGCCGTCGCCAGGCCCAGGTAGGTGGCCACCTTGAGCGGCGCGCCGGAGAACGAGGTGATGCCGTCGATGGCGAAGTTCCACAGCCGCCAGTAGTTCCACTTGGTCTGGCCGGCGTGGCGCGGATCGCGGTGGTAGACCACCGACAGCTGGCGGAAGCCGACCCAGGTGAACAGGCCCTTCATGAAGCGCTGGCGCTCGCGCACCTGCTTGAGTGCGTCGAGCGCGCGCCGCGACAGCAGGCGGAAGTCGCCGGTGTCGCGCGGAATCGGCGTGCTCGAGAGCTTCTCCATGACCCGGTAGAAGCCCGAGGCGGTCATCTTCTTGAACCCGGTCTCGCCGGCGCGCGAGGCGCGCGTGCCGTAGACGACGTCGTAGCCTTCGCGCCAGTGGCCGACGAACGTCGGAATCAGCTCCGGTGGGTCCTGCAGGTCGGCGTCGATGACCACGGCGGCGTCGGCGTCGACCTGGTCGAGCCCGGCGGTCAGTGCGAGCTCCTTGCCGAAATTGCGCGAAAGCTTGAGCGTCGACACGCGCGGGTCGGCCGCCTGCAGCGCGCACATGATCGCGTAGGTGTCGTCGCGGCTGCCGTCGTCGACGTACAGCACGTCCGTCTCCAGGTCCATGCCGTCGAGCACGGCGGCCAGGCGCGCGTGGAAGTCCCTGAGCCCTTCGCTCTCGTTGTAGGCGGGCACGACGACGGTGAGCTTGGCCATGGAATGCGCGGCGGAAAGGGACCGGCGAATGCTAGCCGAAGTCGGCGTCGCCGCGTCATCGCGCCGCCGCGCGCAGCGCGCCTTCAGCGCGGCAGGTAGGCCGGCCCGCCGAGCTGGGCGGCCTGGCGCTGGATCCACGCGGCGCGGCGCAGCACGTACGGCGAAGGACGATCCACGTGCAGGCGCGCCGGGTTCGGCAGCACCGCGGCGAGCAGCGCCGCCTGGCGCGCGTCGAGCTGGGACGGCGCGACGCCGAAGAACCGTTCGCTGGCGGCGGCCGCGCCGTAGACGCCGTCGCCGAACTCGGCGATGTTGAGGTAGACCTCGAGGATGCGCCGCTTCGGCCACAGCGTTTCCAGCAGCACCGTGAAATACGCTTCCAGTCCCTTGCGCACGAAGCTGCGGCCGTTCCAGAGGAACAGGTTCTTGGCGACCTGCTGGCTGATCGTGCTGGCGCCGCGCAGGCGCTCGCCTTCGTCGGCGTCGGCGATCGCGCTCTGGATCGCGTCGAAGTCGAAGCCGCGGTGGAACGGGAATTTCTGGTCCTCGGCCGCAATCAGCGCGATCGGCAGCGTCTTGGCGACGCGCTCCCACGGCGTCCAGCGGTAGCGCAGCGCGAAGGCGCGGTCGCCGGCGAGGCGGGCGCCGAGCCAGTCCTCGATCATCACGGCCGAAGCGATCGGCGGCACGAAGCGCAGCGCCACGACGGCGACGACGCCGAGGGCGAACCAGGCCGCGAGCGCGAGCACGAGCCAGCGCAGGATGCGCCGCAGCGGCGAGCGGGGCAGGGCATTGGGCACGGCGGACTCCGGAAACGACACCGGCGCGGAGGTCCGCGCCGGTGCGTTGAAGCTTAGCCCGCCGGAGCGGGGCCGTGCATCAGTGGCACATGTAGTCGCCGGTGCCGGCGGCGCCGGTGATCTGCACCTGGTCGAGCGAGAAGCCCTCGTAGTGCGACAGCGGATCGGACGTGAAGCGCCAGCGGATCTTCACGGTCTGGCCGACGTAGCTGGCCAGATCGGTCGTGAAGGGCTTGAACACGGCCGCGGCGGTGTCGTTGTTCGGATCGGCGTTGGACGCCGCCGTGGAGACGCCGCTGAACGCGCCGTGCGTGTCCAGGTAGCCGCAGGCGTTGGCGGGGTCGCCGCCGTCGCTCTGCGTCTGCGCCAGCGTGGTCGGATAGCCGCCGCCCGGCGGCAGGTCGTTCCACGTCGTGCCGCCGTCGGTCGAGATCTCCATGATCACGCCGTCCCACTGGTATTCCAGGTTGTAGCGCGCCTGGAAGCTCAGCGTCGCGCCGGCGGTCAGCTTCAGCGCCGGGGTCGTGATGCTGGCGCAGGTGTTGTCCGGGTACGACTGGTCGTCGGCCGCCGCGCGGTAGCCGTACGTGCCTGCGGAGGCGAACTGGTCGGTGACCTGCCAGGGCGCCTCGAGGGCGGCGTAGGCGTGCGTGTCGACGTCGTCCAGGTAGCTGCCCGGATCGGGGCCGTCGACGCCCGCCGGCGTGGCGTTCACGACGCGCGAGAGATCGCTGTTGCCGGCCGAGTCGGTCGCGGTGACGCGGTAGTAGTACGGCGTGCCGTTGGTGACCGCGGTGTCGGTGAACGTCGTCGACGTCGCGTTCGGCGTCAGCACCTGCGGCGCGCCGAAGTACGGATCGGTGTCGCGCTCGATCTTGTACGTGACGTTCTGCTCCAGCGGGCAGTTCGACTGCGCCGCGGCCCAGCTCAGCTCGACGCTGCAGCTGGCGTTGTTGCCGTCGGTGACCAGCGACTGGCCGTCGAAGGTCGGATGCAGCGTGCAGGTGTCGCCGGAGACCACGTCGATGCACGCGGACGCCTCGCCTTCGACGTCGTTCTGCACGCCGCGCACCTTGTAGGCGTACTGGTAGCCGCCCTGCGTCGTGTCGTCGTCCAGCGGCAGCGACGGTCCGTGCGCGACCATGTGGAAGTCGCCCGGCTTGGCCGTGGCGCAGGTCGCGTTGTCGGCGCGATAGAGCTGATAGCTCTGCGCGCCGGTGCTCGACGCGGCGATCTTCACGCCGGCGCTGTCGTTGGATGCGACGCTGAGCGCGGTCGGCGCCGGGAACGCGGCTTCGTCCGGAATGCCGAACTTGCCGGAGACGGCCAGGCCGTAGCCCTGACGGTCGCTGCCGTCCTGGCCGTTGCCCGGCACGTCCTTGGCGCGCACGCGGATCGTGTAGCTGCCGGCCACCGGCGCGGTCAGGCGGACCTGCTCGACGGTGTCCTTGGCGTCGGGCGTGCCGCCCGGCGTCGTGACGTTGCCGGAGAAGTGGTTGCCGAGATAGGTCTGGCCGTCGGGGCCGACGACCTCGAGATCGAGGTTGTTGACCAGCGTCGACGCCGCGCCGATCGAGGCCGGCACGTCGAACCAGGTCAGCGTGGCGCGGAACTCGATGCCGGCCTGGACGTTGGCGATCGTGTACTCGTGCACGTCGCCGGTCTTCATGCCCGCCGCGTTGGTGCGCTCGAACACGCGCAGGCGGCGGCTGTCGTCGCCGCCCGGCATCGTGTCCTTGAACCACAGGTTGCCGTCGAGCCAGGCGCGGCCCCAGCCGGTGCCGGTGTTCGGGAACGTCGCCGGGCTCGTGGTCGGCACGGTGCCGTTGAGCAGGACGGCCTTCATGACCGCGCCGGTCGGGTTGTACGCGTCGACCAGCTCGCCGTCGTCCGCCGGCGGCGTGAAGCCTTCGAAGCCGTCGGCGAAGATGCGGTCGGCGGACGCGCCGCGGTTCTCGAAGCCGCGCGGATAGAAGCCGTCGGTGAAGTACTGGCGCAGCAGCGCGGCGTTGCCGGCGAGCGTCGGCGCGGCCATCGAGGTGCCCGAGATCGCCCGCGTCGCCGGGGCGAGGATCGTGTCGCTGACCGGCGTCGAGGCGGTGCTGTTCCTGGCCGAGACCGTCGAGCTGCCGGGTGCGGAGATGTCCGGCTTCATGCGGCCGTCCGCGGTGGGGCCTGCGTTGGAGTAGCTGGCCTTGGCCAGGCTGCCGGCATGGCCGAGCGCGGCGACGGTCACCGCGTTCTTGGCGTTGCCCGGCGAGCCGACCGCCATCGCGCCGGCCTGGTCGTTGCCGGCCGACACGACGACGAGCATGTCCTCGAACCTGCGCGTGACCGTGTCGAGGTTGCGGTCGTTGGTCTGGTACTGGCCGGACGTCGCTCCGCCCCAGCTGTTGTTGTGGATGCGCGCGCCGCCGGCATGCGCCTGCTCCAGCGTGCCTTCGAAGTCCTGCACGAGCACGGCCGTGGCGTCGTTGCCGCCGATGTCCTGCATCAGCAGCTGCGCGCCCGGCGCCATGCCGTCGGCGAGATCGTGGTTCGGCAGCAGCGGCGTGGCCGGCATGTACGAGGTCGCGCCGAACGTGCCGGCCGCGTCGCCGACCAGCGTGCCGGTGGTGTGCGTGCCGTGGCCGGAGACGTAGTCGTAGTCGACCGGGCCGCCCGGCTGCGTCCAGTAGGCGATGATCTTGTTGTCCGTGTGCAGCGTGCCGATGTTCGGCAGCACCGGCGGCGGATTCTCCGCGAACGTCACCGCGGTATGCGGGCCGTTCCCCTTGTCGAGCGTGGCGAACCAGGCCGCGTTCGGCGTCGTGCCCGAATCGGCGATGCCGACGATCTGGCCGCTGCCGGTCAGGCCGTGGTCGAACATCGGCGCACCCGGACCGCAGATCGGACCGCTGCCCTGGCAGGTGCCGGTGAAGTTGGCCTGCAGCGCGGCGATGCCGCCCGCGTTGTGCGCCGTGGTCGGGATCCACGGCGAGACGAAGGCCACGCCGTCGATCGACGTCGCCGCGAGCAGCAGCGCGTCGAGCTCGCCCGGCTTCACGCGCACGTGCACGTAGGGCGAGGCCTCCGCGCGCACGCTGCGCATGACGACCTCCACGCCCGGCACGGCCTTGGCGAGCTGCGACTGGATCAGTTCCGAAGAGACGCCGTCGAAGCCTTCCACGACGATCTCGTAGCTGCCGTCGGCCTGCAGCGCCGCGGAGGTCGCGCGCCGCGCCTGCCACAGCGAAGGATCGAGCTTCATCGCCGGCAGCACCGGGCCGGCCCAGTGCACCGCCGGGTTCTGCGCCAGATCCGCCAGCTTCACGCCGCCGAGGCGAACGTAGTAGGCATTGTTCGGCACGTAGCCCAGGAACTTCACGCCGCGCGCAGCCAGCGTCTTGCGCTGCTCGAGCTGGCCGGGCTGGAACTGCACGATCGCATACGTCGAGCTCGCCGCGGCCGGGGCGGCGCCGACGAGGCTGACGTCCAGCTGCTGCGTGGCCGGATCGAACACGCCGGTGCGCAGGATCAGCAGATTCGGCACGCCGCGCGCCGCCTCGATCGAGTCGGGCGAGGGCTGCGAGGCGAGGACCGGCGTCGCCGCAGGGACGGCGGAGGCGGCAGTGCCGAGCGCCAGCGCGAGGGCCGCGGCAAGAGCGGTGCGGGATGGAAGGACGTTCATGGATGGTTCCCCAGAAGAAGAGTTGACGACGGACAACCCGCGAAGTATGCGACCGCGGAAATGCCCTGACATCCGCTGCGGGATGGATCGGCCGTCAGGAAACGGCTCGCCGTACGAGCCGGCGTTGCCGGCGCCGAACGACCGAGCCTAGCCGCGTTTTCGCCGCGCTGTAAAGCGGCTGAAAATACGGGCTGGTATCCTCGCGGCTGCGGTCGGCGCGCATGGCCGGAAGGTCGTCGGCGCCGTGCGGCAGGCAGGTTTCGGCGCCGATTCACGCCGCCGAGCCGGAACGCGGGTTGCTCGGAAAGAGCCCCCGTGGAAACGCGCGGCGCGGACGGTGCTGCCGCGAGCGGGCGCCGCGGCCTCGGTTCACGGCCGAGGCCGAAACCAGATCGTCCGCCTGCGAAATCCTTGATGAACAGCACGTTTGCCGGCATCCGGCAAGCCCCGGAGACACTGTTAGCATTTCGTAAATCGCGGTATCATCGACCTGTCCGTCGGAGGTTGAACCTTTGGCGGAATCCGTACTCTTGTTAAGCGGCCATTTCGTCGTAACGGTTCGATTCTGATGCGTCTGCGCCTCGCCAAGCTGCTGCTGTCGCTGTTCCCGCTCGCGGGCACGGCGCAGACGCTGCCGACCCTGGCGCCGACGCCGGCGAACGACAGGACGCCGCTCGTCGAGGAACTCCTGGCGCTGGATCCCAAGGGGGCGGCGACACCTCCGCCGGCGCTCGCGCAAGGCTCGCCCGTGCTGCCGATCTGGTCCGGGTCGAACGGGCAATTGCTTGCGCTGGTCGCGCTGCCGCAGGACTGGATCGGCTCGCCCGTCGCCCCGACGCCGGCGTACGGCGGTCCGTCGGCCTGGCATCTGAGCGGCTCGTCCGTCACTGGCGGCGGCTTGCGCTGGCAGCTCGGCGGCGGCCTGCGCGCCGATGCGCTGGTCGGGCAGTACCTGGCGCCTTCGAGCCAGCCGGCCTGCACGATCGCCGGATGCGACACGGTAGCGGCTTCTCGCTGGTCGCGCGGTTCGCTGGCCGGTTCGCTCGGCCTTGGCTGGACCGCGGCCGACGGCGGCCTCGACCTGTCCTATGGCCTGTCGTGGCTGCAGTCGCAGGGCAACCCCGCGACACTGGGCTCTCTCTCCCTGGGTTCGGTGCCGGTACCGGTGCTCACGCTGCCTGAGACCGGGGCGTTCTCGCTGGATTCGGAAACGTCGCTGTACGCGCGCGGCCGCTGGCAGTTCGAGCGCGGTCCCGCGCTCGACATCGGCGCGAGCTACGGCCGCGGCCATTTCTCGTCGGCCGGCCGGTTCGCCAATTCGCTCGCGCCGGGCATCGACCTCGAGCAGCTCTCGCTGAGCCTCGGTCTGGACGCCGGCTCGCTGCGCGGCGCGATCGTCGGCCACGTGCTCAGCAGCGACGATCCTGCGCTGGCCGGCAAGCGCTGGACCACGCTGGATCTCGGCGTCTCCTGGCGCACGCCGTGGAGTGGCGAATTCAGCGTCGGCGCGCAGAATCTCTGGACCGCACCGGTCAATTCCCCGCGCGACGTGGACGGCTCGCAGGCGCGCACGCCGTACATCCAGTACCGGCAGGATCTGTAAGATCCTGCGGACCTTCTCCCCGGCGCAGCCCGATCCACCGGCTCGCCTGAGCGGCGGTTCGTCCGCACGCCGCGCTTGTCCCTGTCCCTGACTCCCTCGCTTCCGACATGCCGTCCGGCTGCCGCGGCCTGCCGTCGCTCGCGTCCGGATGCATTTCCGCGGCTGCGGCGCAAGTGTCGCGTCGCTGCAATGCGGCAATTCCGGCGAATGTGTATTTCTTTGAATTTCAAGGGAATTCCGGCGGCGTTAAGCGCTTGCTCAGGGATTCCCATGCCGTAAGAATCTTGTTAGTATCGCCCACTGCCGAGGGTTTTGGTGGACCGTTTTGGTCGTTCCCAGGATGGGAGCAGCACATGTCCCGAGCTGTGACACAACTCTGACGTTGGAGAGTGTAATGAATCTTATGAGCAACGAGCTTTTCAAAGCCGTGCGCTACGCGTTGTATGCGGGCGCCACGGCGGTGGTAGGCATCTCGGCTGCTCCTGTTTTCGCGCAAGATGCGCAAGACCAGGGTGGCCAGCAGCTTGAAACCGTCACGGTGACGGGTTCGCGCATCCGCAAGGCGGACGTCGAGACGGCGCAGCCGATCGTCGTCCTGGATCGCACGACCATCGAACACCAGGGCTTCAACTCGGTCGCCGACATCCTGCAGAACCTGAGCGAAGCCGGCTCGCCGCCGATCAGCCGCTCGCAGGTGCTCGCTTCCGGCGAAGACGTCGGTGGCTACTACATCGACCTGCGCAACCTCGGCAACAACCGCACGCTGGTGCTGCTGAACGGCAAGCGCCTCGGCGCGACGACCTCGGGCGCGCAGGACCTGTCGCAGGTTCCGATCAGCGCGATCGAGCGCGTCGAAGTCCTGAAGGACGGCGCCTCGGCGATCTACGGCTCGGACGCGATCTCGGGCGTGGTCAACATCATCACGCGCAAGAACTACGACGGCGCCGAAGCCAGCGCCTATGTTGGCCAGTACGACCAGGACGACGGTGCGCGCCAGACCTACAGCATGACGTTCGGCTCGCACAACGAGCGCGGCTCGCTGACGGTCAGCGCCGAGTACTCGAAGGACGATCCGGTCTGGGCAAAGAACCGCAGCTGGAGCCGCTACCCGCAGGGTCCGCGTCATCCGACCACGGGCTGGACGCCGGTCTCGCAGTGGGGCGTGTTCTTCTTCCCGGGCTCGTTCAACTGCGGCCAGGGCGACAGCCCGTACGGCGCCTGCACGCTCAATCCGGGCGGCAATCCGTACAACCCGAACGACTGGCACGGCACGAACTCGGCCGGCGGCACGACCGACCTGTCGAATGCCAACGAAGAGATGATGGTGCAGACCGGTGTCGAGCGCCATTCGCTGTTCGTCAGCGGCGACTACAGCATCACCGACAACATCAAGTTCAGCACCGACCTGCTCTACAACAAGCGTTCGACGCTGCAGCAGGTGGCGGGCTATCCGCTGTCGCCGGCGAACCAGGTTCCGGGCGCGGCCACGCCGTACCTCGGCCTGTCGCCGCAGAGCTACTACAACCCGGTCGGCGACCGCTTCCTCGGTGAAGGCAACGGTCAGATGGTCTACTTCTACCGTCGCGGCTGGGAAGTGCCCCGCACGACGCAGAGCGACCTGCAGACCTACCGCGCCTCGGGCACGTTGGAAGGTTCGTTCAACATCGGCGACCACACCTGGAACTGGGACGTCGGCGGCTACGTCAACACGAACGACCTGCTGAAGATCGGCCACGGCGACTTCAACAAGTTCGCGCTGAGCCAGGCGCTCGGCCCGTCGTACTACAACGAAGGCACCGGCCGCGTCGAGTGCGGCACGCCGGATCATCCGATTCCGTTCGGCAGCACGCCCGGTTCGTGCATTCCGTGGAATCCGTTCTATTCGGCTGGCGTCGTCGGCGACGGCTCGCTGACCGGCAACCCGGGCCTGCAGCAGCTGCTGTTCCCGTACTACCACTCCACCGGCCGTACGAAGACGGTGGACTACAGCGCGAACATCACCGGCTCCATCTTCGCGCTGCCGGCCGGCGATCTCGGCATCGCCGCGGGCTACGAGCACCGCAACGAGTCCGGCAAGTTCGTGCCGGACGCGCTTGCCCAGGCCAACCTGAGCACGGACCTGCCGCAGGGTCCGACCAGCGGCAAGTACTCGGTCGACGAGTACTACGTCGAGGTCGACGTGCCGGTGCTGAAGGATCTGCCGTTCGCGCGCCAGCTGTCGTTCAACGTCGCCGGCCGCTACTCGGACTACTCCT